>OLXR01000788.1_pt1 | contig 11931 bp, 10 predicted proteins | sample 1673941 | NCBI WGS metagenome assembly OLXR01 (sample SAMEA103958134, study PRJEB25191) | human gut metagenome
AGAAGTTTTTCACATAGATTTTTCTTTTTATATAATTTTCCAATTTTATTTAATCTATCTATTTGCTGATCTCGAATTTTTTCATATGCTTTTACTTCTTCATCAGGTAATATATTAGATTGATTTACTTTATATCTTTTATAAAGTACATAATTCCACCTAAGGATAAACTGATTAAAAAATAATGACACAAATTCTGCATTATCAGCGATATCTCCATTAAATAAAACAACTAAATTATTCATTGATAAATCTGATTTAAAATCATCACTAAATAAATCTTTAACTATTTTATTTATTTGCTTTTGAATGGATATCTCATAGTTAAAATGATGTTCTAAATGCATATCAGATATATAATATACCTTTAGTTCTTTTTCATCACTAAATGGTTTGTCTTCTTTAAATAAAGATAATCCATTCTCAACTTCGCTAATGTCAAAAATTTGTGTCATATTATTCATTCTTTATTCTTCCGTGTTCTCAGAATCCTCATTCTCAACGCTTTCGGTATTATCTTCAATGACCTCAGCATTTTCCTCAGCCTGAGCCTCTGCTATCTCCTCGGCAGTAGCCTTTTCCACCTCTGCCGTTTCAGCTTCGTCGTCATGCTCAGTTCTTGTGAATGAAACCACTCTGCCGTCCTCGCCGACTCTCATAAGTCTTACGCCACGGGAGTATCTGCTCATCATACTGATATCGCAGGCTCTTATTCTGATAACAATGCCGTCTGTGGATATCATGATGATATCATCTTCATCATCAACGACCTTTATTCCGCATACTCCGCCGCTCTTATAGTTCATAAGACCATAGCCGCCTCTGTTCTGTACCTTATAAGACTCCAGCGGAACACGTCTGCCAAGACCGTTTTCAGCAACAGTGAGAACGCTTGCACCCTCTCTTACTCTTGCCATTGATACAACATAGTCGCTGCCCCTGAGTTTTATAGCCTTTACGCCGTGTGCAACTCTTGACATTTCTCTTATATCTGTTTCTCTTATCCTGATAGCATAACCATTATGCGTTGCAACGATGACTTCATTGTCGCCAAAGGTCATTCTTACTCCTGCTATCTCATCGCCCTCATCAAGACCTATTGCAATAAGACCGTTCTTTCTTACATTTCTGTAGGAAGTCAGCGGAGTTCTCTTTATCTTGCCGTTCTTTGTTACCATGACGATATACTTGCCCTCGTCAAAATCGGCAGTTTTTATCATTGCGGCTATCTTCTCGCCCTCGCCCAGTTCAAGAAGATTTACTATATTTGTGCCTCTTGAAGCCTTTGAGCCTTCCGGAAGCTCATAGCATTTGAGCTTATACATTATGCCCTTATTGGAGATAAAGAGTATATTGTCATGTGAAGAACAGGTCTGGAGTTCGTCAATATAATCGTCCTCACGCTGTTTCATACCCGTTACGCCACGTCCGCCACGCTTCTGAGCCTTATACTCTGAAACAGGCATTCTCTTTATATATCCTGCATTTGTATAAGTAACAACGCTTTCCTCAACAGGGATAAGGTCTTCGATATCAACTTCACCGCTGACATTTTCTATCTGAGTTCTTCTCTCGTCACCGAACTTATCCTGAATAGCCTCGACCTCTTCAATGATTATATCAAGTATTCTCTGATGATTTGCAAGAATATCTTCAAGGTCAGCTATCTTGACTTCGATCTCAGCCAACTCGTCGATTATCTTCTGTCTTTCCATACCGGTCAGACGGCCGAGAGTCATGTTTGCGATATGGTCAGCCTGAATATCTGTCAGACCAAAACGCTGATTAAGTCTTTGCTTAGCCTCAGGGATATTCTTAGAAGTTTTCATTATCTCGATAACTTCGTCGATATTGTCAAGTGCGATAACAAGACCCTTTAAGATATGCTCTCTTTCCTTAGCCTTGTTAAGGTCGAACTTAGTTCTTCTTGTGATAACATCGACCTGAAAGTCTATATACTGCTCAAGCATTTCCTTGAGGGTCAGCACCTTAGGAATACCGTTCACAAGAGCGAGCATTATAACGCCCACAGTATCCTGAAGCTGTGTATAGCTGAACAGTTTGTTAAGAACTACCTGCGGATTAGCGTCCTTTTTAAGCTCGATAACGATCCTCATTCCGTCCTTGCCGGATTCATCGTTTATATAATGTATTCCGTCGATACGCTTTTCCTTAACAAGATCAGCGATAGACTCAACAAGTCTTGCCTTGTTTACCATGTAAGGTATCTCAGTGACAATAATGCAGTTTCTGCCCTTTATCTCCTCGATAGAGGTCTTTGAACGCAGTGTTATCTTTCCTCGACCTGTGCCGTAAGCCGCTCTGATACCAGACCTGCCCATGATGATACCGCCTGTAGGGAAGTCAGGACCCTTTATGCTCTGCATAAGCTCATCAAGTGTGCAATCAGGGTTTTTCATGACAGTTTTCATGCCCTCTATAACTTCATGGAGGTTATGAGGAGGGATATTCGTTGCCATGCCCACAGCGATACCTACTGAGCCGTTACAGAGAAGATTTGGAAATCTTGGCGGCAGCACAACAGGCTCTTTCAGTCTGTCATCATAGTTTGACTGAAAATCAACAGTTGTTTTGTTTATATCTGTCAGCATATTTACTGACATCTTGGCCATTTTAGCCTCAGTATAACGGTAGGCAGCCGGAGGGTCGCCGTCAACGGAACCAAAGTTTCCGTGACCGTCAACAAGAGGATATCTCATTGAGAACTTCTGAGCAAGTCTTACAAGTGCGTCATAAACTGATGCGTCACCGTGTGGGTGATATTTACCAAGCACAGATCCGACCGTATCTGCACATTTTCTGTAAGCTTGATCAGGTGTAAGACCATTTTCATACATGGTATATAAAATTCTTCTGTGAACAGGTTTAAGTCCGTCCCTTACATCAGGTAAGGCTCTGGATACAATTACCGCCATTGAATATTGAATGAAAGATTCTTTCATTATCGCTTCAACATCAGTGTCAATAACGTTATAATCGCTCACTTTATCCACTCCTTTTTAACCTTTCGGTTTACTTTGAAAAGAACATATCCTGTTCTTATTTATTATCTATCATTTCATAATCGCTATCAAGCAGCTCTGAAAAAGTTTTTCTCAGTGTTTCCTGCTGCTGCTCGTTCATAACTCTTTTTGCAAGCACATAAATAGTTTCTTTTTTGAGTATTATAATAAACATCTCGTCATTTTCCAAAACGTTCAGTGAGATATCCTCAAAACCAACTATCCTCGGTGGAACAGGAGTAAAGTCCTCCTCCTGCTTTTCCTCCTCTGTCGGCAGCGTTTCTATTTTGAAGCTGTCATCATAGAGGGTGAAAACATACTTGTCGTCCTCAAGAGGTTTAAGTGCCTGCATAAGATATTTTCTTATTCTTCTGGTGTTATACCATGTGAGAACGATTATTGCAAGGCATATGAACGCCAGCACCCAGTTAAGATATCCCGAAGGGTTTCTCACTATGGACACTATAAAAAGCACCGCAACAACGCCGAAAGCCGCTGTTATCTTCCAGTTATGCGCATAAACGAATTTTCTCTGAAAGGCTAAAAAAGCTCTTTCCTCTTCCTCGTTTTTCACATCATACTCAAAGCTCAAAACAGGCTCTTTTTCTATCTGTGCTTCTTCCACCTCATCAGCATTATCAACAGCTTTCTCAGCCGTTTCAACAGCTTCCTCTGTTTTTACCTCTTCAAGCTCTGTTTCCTGATTTTTATTTTCGTTGTTATCCAAAGCAGTATCCTTTCTTTAAACGTCAAGATCCTTTACATACTCTGCATTTTTCTCTATAAATTCTTTTCTCGGTGCGACCTTATCGCCCATAAGAATAGTGAATATCTCGTCCGCCTTAACAGCGTCCTCCATTGTCACCTTTATCATAGTTCTTCTTTCAGGATCCATGGTTGTTTCCCAAAGCTGTTCAGGGTCCATCTCACCAAGACCTTTATATCTCTGAACGTTTACTTTCAGATTGTTTTCACCCGAAAGCTCAGAAATATACTGATCTCTCTCTGCGTCTGAGAAAGCATATCTGACCTGCTTGCCCCTTGCAACCTTGAAAAGTGGTGGCTGAGCAAGATAGATATGACCCTCCTCGATAAGAGGACGCATAAATCTAAAGAAGAATGTAAGCAGAAGCGTTCTGATATGAGAACCGTCCACATCGGCATCGGCCATGATGATAACTTTGCCGTAACGGAGTTTTGATATATCAAAGTCCTCGCCTATTGATGTTCCTAATGCGGTAACAACAGGCATAAGCTTTTCATTGCCGTATACCTTATCTATCCTAGCTTTTTCAACGTTGAGCATTTTTCCCCACAAAGGAAGTATAGCCTGATATTTTCTATCTCTGCCTTCCTTTGCAGAGCCACCCGCAGAATCTCCCTCGACGATATAGATCTCGGTGAGTGAAGCATCTCTCTCTGAGCAATCTGCAAGCTTGCCAGGCAATGAAGAGGATTCAAGAGCAGATTCTCTTGCCTTTTGTGCCTGAACGGACTTATCAAATATAGCCTTTGCCACAGTAGGGTTTTCCTCAAAGTAGTTCATAAGCTTTTCGGTAACTATCTTGTCAACGAAAGGTCTTACCTCAGGATTGCCAAGTCTGCCCTTTGTCTGACCCTCAAACTCACAGTTTGTGAGCTTAACGGATACTATAGCCGTCAGACCCTCTCTTACATCGTCGCCAAGAAGCTTATCGTCGTCTTTAAGATAGCCGAACTTCTTACCGTAGTTATTTATTACCTTTGTAAGAGCGTTCTTGAAACCTGTTTCATGAGTACCGCCGTCAGGAGTATGGATATTATTAGCAAATGAAAGTATAAGGTCATTATAAGTATCGTTATACTGCAAAGCTATCTCGGCAAAAGTATCGCCCTCCATGCCGTTGACATAGATAACTTCCTCAGAAAGTGGTGTAACGCCTCTTGTTTTGTGGATATGCTCCACAAACTGTCTTATACCGCCCTCATAATGGAGAGTTTCGCCCACAGGCTCTGATTCATTTCTCTTATCAGTGAATATTATCTTTATGCCAGCATTAAGAAATGCCTGTTCTCTAAGTCTTTTAAGCAGTGTTTCATAGTCAAACACTGTTGTTTCCTGAAAAATCTCAGGGTCAGGCTTAAAGAGAACGGAAGTACCTGTTTTATCAGTATCGCCGATTATTTTCAGCGGCTCTGAATAATTACCTCTGTCAAACCTCTGAAAATGAATATGTTTTCCGTCATAAACTGTAAGCTCAAGATATTCCGAGAGGGCATTTACTACAGACGCACCAACGCCGTGAAGTCCGCCTGCTACCTTATATCCGCCGCCGCCGAACTTTCCGCCTGCGTGGAGAATGGTATAAACTACCGTTGCAGCAGATATTTTCTCCTTTGGGTGTATACCTGTAGGGATACCACGTCCGTTATCGGTAACTCTGATAATGTCCCCGGGAAGTATCTCTACTTCTATCTCAGTGCAATATCCTGCCAATGCCTCATCGATAGCGTTGTCAACTATCTCGTAGACAAGGTGGTGAAGTCCCTTTGGACCTGTTGATCCGATATACATACCAGGTCTTTTTCTTACCGCTTCAAGACCTTCAAGTATCTGAATATCATCTGCACCGTAAGCGTGTTCAACCTGTGTATTATCCTCTATATCCTTTATTTCGCCGTCGATTTCAGGCTCGTCAACCTCTACGGTATTGACGTTTTTATCAAGAATTTCTTCTGCCATGCTCTTTCCTTTCATCATTTCCGCAATTTCTCACGATACTATATATAATTATATCACATTTCAGCTTCAAAGTCAACTTGAATCACTCATAAACGCTTTTAAAAACGGCATTTCAACGCTATTCGGATATTAAACTTTCCGCCTCTGTATTACTGCTGTAACAGCTGTGCTTTATCGAATGCTAAACATAAAAAATATTTACAGGCAGTTAAAACAGATAATAATGTAACAGATTGTAAACGTATTTAAAAATACCGATTTTACATCGCTAAAAACACGATAACAAAGCTAAAAAGGAGCGGATACAAAATCTGCCCCCTTTTATATTTCCGACCTTATTTCATTATCTGCGAACCGCCTTTTCAGCGTAAAAACAGACACATTTGAGATATATACATAGTCCTTTGTCACAATAAAACTCTTCGGCATATCGTAGGAAACATAATAAATCCTGCCCTGCTTCTGCAGTTTCATAAGATAGTCGTTTACGTCTTTGTTTACAGAGGTCTTTTCAATGTCGAATATGCCTATTATTTTGTCTGACGGTAATGTTATATTGCCACCGATATGAATATACATATATATCATTCCTCCGTGAAAATGCCGTTTTCTACTTTCCAAACTTTTCCGTTTTTTAATTCTTTAACGTCATTTATATTACAACAAGTAATAAAAACCTGTGAATTAATGATATGATTGAGTACAAAACGCTGTCTGCCTGCGTCAAGCTCGCTTAAAACATCGTCAAGTATCATTATCGGGGTTTCGTCCTTTTGTCTGATTATTTCCGCTTCGGCAAGTTTTAACGCAAGGGCGGTGCTTCTCTGCTGTCCCTGACTTCCGAACTCCTTTACATCGTTATTATCAATATAAAGATTCATATCGTCACGATGTACGCCAAGCACCGTATAACGCATCTTCAGCTCACGCTGAAAGCTGTTGTTGAGCCGCTCCAGATATTCGTTATAAAGACCGTTTATCTCCTCACATTTAAGTTCAGTGCTGTCAAATATGCTTGAATAGTACTTAAGCGTGAGATTTTCTCCGCCGGAAAGCTCATTATAAAGCTGTGAAGCTATAGTTTCAAGCAGTGAGAAATACTTGAGTCTGCCGTAGGTGACATTAAGTCCCTCAGCCGCTAAAACGCTGTTCCAGCTTTCTATCTGCGGTCTTATCACAGATAAATCATCGCCAAAATTTATTCCAAACAGTAAATTATTTTTATTTTTTAACGATTTGTTATATCGTGACAGCTTTTTTAAATGTACGGGAGTCTGCATCATAGCTACGCTGTCGAGATATTCACGTCGGCATTCGGGTACACCCTTGATGAGATTTAAGTGTTCCGGTATAAAAACCACATATTTTAACACGCCGTATAATTCTAAAGCAGATTTTATAGCAAGCCCGTTGTATTTTATCTCTTTTTTATTATTACAAATAGTAAATTCTATCAGATTTTCACTATCTGTATTAAACGAAGTGGTAAACCACATTTTGATAACGCACTTTTCCTTTGAATTATCCAAAGAAAAAGGAATATAAGAGCTTTGCCTTGAGGTACGGAATGACGGTCCCATACAAAGAGAAATAGCCTCACAGAGATTAGTCTTGCCCTGTGCATTGTTTCCGCAAAGGACGTTTACATTCTCGTGAAAGCAAAATTCCTGCTCCCTTATATTCCTGAAATTCTTTACATAAAGTCGTTTTATCTGCATTTTATCTCATTTTGTCGTTATCTCATGCAGCACTTATACTGCTGTTCGTCAAGCTCTACAATATCACCGTCTGCTATCTTCTTGCCACGCATTGTGCATATTTCACCGTTTACATGAACATATCCGCCCTGAATGGCATTTTTGGCTTCTCCGCCTGTTTCACAGGCTCCGCTGAACTTAAGAAACTGTTCCAGCTTGATAAAAGGAGGTTTAACATTTACATTTATACACATTTTAATCACTCTTTCTGGTATATTTAAGCTCTGAAACTCCGCTTTCATCGGGAATTGTGAGCGTAAGACTGTCGCCGTCCAGCTTATAGATGATTTTATAATACTCGTTGTTCATCTTGATTGCTATGACGTTCTTTTCTTCGATTATATATTCGCTTGTTTTGCCGTTTATCGTTATGTTTTTATCATTGATGGTCATTGTAACACCGTCGGAGGCAGACCATGTGCCGAACAGACGGTTCTGTTTGGAAGAAACCGACCATATAGCAGACAGCACGCAGATTCCGATAATCAGCACTCCTAATATTACACAGAGTAATATTCTTGGCAGCTTTCTTTTTTTGCGAACCGAGCGTCCGTCACTGTGGCTTATAATAAAATCCACAATATCAAAGTCGCTTTTTTGTTCATTCTGCTGAAAAACAGCTGAATTGTTGTCGCATCTTATAGACTCCATGTTGATGTTTTTTGTAGAATTATCGGTGTTTTCAGCCGGTTTTTCTGCATTTAAATCATCAATTGTCGGGTTTGCGATATTGTTATTATTTACAGTTTTATCCATAATCATTCCACCCTGTGAAGTATTTCGGGGCTGTCGCTGTCGGCTGAAGATATTACTATCTCACTGCCTTTTATAGTAACAGTATAATATTTAGTATTACCGCTGTCTTGTAATGCTAATGTATTATTTTTATATGAATATCCGTATAGCTTACTGTAAGAATTGATTTTAGAACTTACGGTAAGTGTATTTTCGTCAAACGTATACCTTCTCAGACCGTCGGAGGTTTCCCACGAGCCTATAAGAAAATTGCCTGTCAGTTTCGGGATTATAATAATTGCGATTATGATAACGGTAATTATCACAAAGGCAATATAAATCCACTTCCGCTGTTTTTTAAAGACAGACATATTATCGACGTCTTACAGGGCTTACAATAAATGTGAAGCTGTCGCCCTCAAGCGGAACTATTTTAAGCGCCGTATTCTGTACGAACAGGAATTTTACCTTATCGCAATAGGTATTCTTCAGAGCGTCAAGTATATATCTGCTGTTGAACGAGATTCTGAACTCCTCGCCGCTGTAATCACACTTTATCTTCTGATCCAGCTTTCCTATAGCGGTTTCACAGAATACTCTAAGCGTATTGTCGCTGAATGTGAAGTCAACAGGTGATTTTATCTTATCATTAAGAAGCAGAAGTGTTCTGTCAACACATTCCATAAGCTCTCTTACGTTTACTACAGCCTCGATATTTGAAGGCATTCCTATTATCTTTGTATAATCGAAGAAATCGCCTTCAAGCAGACGTGAGAAAACGGTATATTTATCTATGCTGAATATACCCTGATTTCTGTCTACTGAAACGGTTGCTATCTTGCTTTCATCATCGCTGAGCAGTCGTAAAAGCTCGGATAAAGTCTTAGCCGGTACTACAAAGTCGAAATCTTCGTGTAAAAGGCTTTCTTTTCTTATAGCTATTCTTATACCGTCAACGGATATTACATTAAGCTCATTATTCTTGATCTCAAATTTTGATCCCATAAGAACGGGCTTTGTGTCGATAGTGGCAACGGCATAAAGAGTCTGTCCTATTACGCTTTTTAAAAGAGGCTCGCTTATTTCAAAGCTCTCTCCTCTTGAAAGCTCGGGAAGTACGGGATATTCTTCACTGTTGATACCCATTATGGAATAGGTGATATCCTCGCACATAAGATTTAACTTAAGCGGCTCGTATTCGTCAAAACGGATAACTCCGCTGGGCATCTTTCTTACTATATCACAGATAAGACGTGAATTAAGTACAAGAACTCCGTCCGATTCTCCTTCTACATCAATTGTGGATTTAATACCCAGCTCCAGATCGTAACCTGTAACTGTAAGCTGATTTCCCGTAAGGCTCAGATGAATTCCTTCAAGAGCCGATATGACTGATTTTGTCGAGGCTGCCTTGGCTGTTGTGGTCAGAGCATCTAAGATGTCATTTTTCTGTACACTGAATTTTATCATACGGTATCCTTTCTTATCATAGCGTGATACGCACTTTACTTTCGTATAGAAAATTTAAGCAAAATCAACGTTTTGTTTATCTTGCTGACCTTCAGATTTTTAACACTGAAGATTATCAGCGAAGCTATCGCCGCAGGCGATAAATAAATTAAATAATATTATTAATTTTGGTGGTGGCGGTGGGGGGCGTTTAATGTGTTGAATGTTCGGTTAGTGCCGATAAAACCTATGTTCAGGGCATTTTTACGTTTGTTGAATGTCGGACAGGTAATGTTTGAAAGATTGTTATAAGTTTTCAACAGTTTTAACAGGCTTTCAACATTTAACACTTTAAACTCGCTTTCACCGTTTAAAACTAACAACTTGTTGAATGATTTTTATTGTGTAAAAAATCACCGCAGGGGTGAAAGCGGTGAAATTTTTGATTAAAGCAACGGTTTTTAAGCTCCGTCACATTTAAATATTACTGTCAATATTAAAAATCACTTCACGCATTGTTACCGAGATTTTTTATCATATCGTCCACCATACCTTTGAATGTCGGGTCCTTTTTAATAGTGGATTTTACTTTATTTATAGCATAAACAATTGTGGAATGATCTCTGTTGCCGAATTCTACTCCTATATTTGAATAGGAAAGTCCGGTGATTCTGTTTACCACATAGATAGCTACCTGTCTTGCGGTGCTTATCTGCGAAGAACGTTTCTGTGAACGCATATCCTCGGGGGTAACGCTGTATATCTTTCCGACCTCGGCGATTATCTTTTCTACTGTCAGCGGAATAGGCTCGTGGTTTGACTGTATATCACGGACTACCTGCTGAGCCATATTGAGCGTGGGAGTAGAGCCTGTAACAAGCGTCAGTGCGTTTATTTTGGTAATTGCTCCTTCAAGCTGTCTTATGTTTGTCTTGAGCTTGTCCGCAAGAAAATCCACAATGCTGTCGGGAAGATTCATTCCGTAAAGCTCAGCCTTACGCTTGATTATTGCAATTCTTGTTTCATATTCCGGCGGTGCGATGTCCGCAAGCAAGCCCTGCTCGAAACGGCTTATCAATCTCTGTTCAATACCGTTCAGCTCTTTGGGCGGTCTATCCGAGGTGAATATGATCTGCTTGTTCTGATTATAGAGGCTGTTGAAGGTGTGAAACAGCTCCTGCTGAGTTTCGCTTTTATTTGCCATAAACTGAATATCGTCTATAAGAAGAAGATCGCAACTGCGGTACTTCTGCTTGAACGCTTCAAGATTGCTCTTTGTACGCAGATTGCTTACATAGTCATCTGTGAAGGTGTCGGCTGTGGTATATATGATATTCATATCGGGGTGGAGCTTTTCCATTTCGCTTTTAACGGCGGAAAGAAGGTGTGTTTTTCCGAGTCCCGGCTCACTGTAGATATAAAGAGGGTTATAGCGAGTGCTGGGCTCCTGTACTACCGCCTTGCAGGCTGCATACGCAAGCTTATTGTTATCGCCTACTATAAAAGTGTCAAAGGTATGCTGATAATTGCTTGCAAGCTCGCTGTTCTTAAGGCGGGTCTTTACAATATCGTCATCGTCAAGCTCTTTCTGAAGCTCTTTCGGTGATGAATCGGCATAGGATTCAATACCGTATTTCAGCTTCTGCTCTACTGTAAGATCCTCAGAGCAAAGAATCTCTACTTCAACGTCAAAGCCTAAAAGATCGCTGAACGCTTCTTCCATTACGGTTTTGAAATTAGCCATAGTCATGTCTTTAGAGAACTGGCTCTCAACATAGAGCATAACGTGATTGTTATTGAGTTTGAGCGGCTTTAACGGCTCAATCCACAATTTCATGGCGGTAGGAGTAAGAGTAAGTCTCTTTTTCATCTCCTGAAAAATTTCCTCGAAGGAATTATAAAAGCTCATCATCACACCTCTGTTTTAAAAAAACCACAATAAAATCCGAATAATTCTATAAAATGTCAGCAAAAACATTAAAATATGTGTAAAAAAACGGCGAAAAACTGCGATTTTTCTTAAAAGAATAATTAAGATTATAATACCATATTATTTTGGAAGTGTCAAGGGGAGAGATGATTAATGAAAAATGAAAAATGAAGAATTAAAAATGAAAAATTATGGTGAGGTAGGAAAGCAATCCCTCCGTATTGACGGCAGAAAAGTTTGGTAAATAAAAAAAGACAGATATATCGCAAGTAAAACGCAACAAAGCAACAGTTTGTGCCTTGCCGTCAATCCACC
>OLXR01000789.1_pt1 | contig 11917 bp, 10 predicted proteins | sample 1673941 | NCBI WGS metagenome assembly OLXR01 (sample SAMEA103958134, study PRJEB25191) | human gut metagenome
AGTCAAAGTCCCTTGCCTTACCGCTTGGCTACACCCCTATTGGGAAGAGAGGGCTGGGGCCAAATCCCATCCCTCTCTTTTTGTGGGGTGGGTAAAGGGACTCGAACCCTCGACACCCGGAACCACAATCCGGTGCTCTAACCAACTGAGCTACACCCACCACATATTCTGTATCCGTGCGATATTTGCTGCTTTGCTGAGGGGCGCCTTGTAAATGGTACGCCAAGAGGGATTCGAACCCCCGGCCTACTGCTTAGAAGGCAGTTGCTCTATCCTGCTGAGCTACTGGCGCAAGCAAAGCGTGGAGCGGGTGATGGGAATCGAACCCACGTAACCAGCTTGGAAGGCTGGAATTCTACCATTGAACTACACCCGCAGGTCCAAAGGCGGTCTTTGGCGACATCAGTTATCATACCAAAAGAGGGGGGCTTTGTCAACCGTTTTTCAGAATTTAGCGGGAGAATTTTGCAAAAAAGGTTGTCAGCGTCCGCGGGATGTGCTAAAATTCTTATGTAGTATGCACTATCACACGAAAGGACGATTTTTCCTATGTCTGGACATTCCAAATGGAATAATATCAAACGCAAAAAGGGCGCTTCCGATGCGGCCAAGGCCAAGGTATTTACCAAGGTGGCCCGTGAGATGTCGGTAGCGGTAAAAGAGGGCGGCGCTGACCCCGATACCAACGGTAAGCTGCGCGACTGCATCGCCAAGGCCAAGGCTGCCAATATGCCCAACGAGAATATCGAGCGCTGCATTAAGAAGGCTGCGGGCAGCGAGGATAAGAACAGCTACGAAGAGATGGTATATGAGGGCTACGGCCCCAACGGCGTTGCCGTTATCATTGAATCGCTGACAGATAACCGCAACCGTACCGCCGGTGACCTGCGCCATTACTTTGATAAGTGCGGCGGCAACCTGGGCCAGAACGGCTGCGTTTCCTACCTGTTTACCAAGAAGGGCCAGATCGTCATTGATAACAGCGAGGGCGAGCTGGACGAGGAGAAGGTGATGGAGGACTGCTTTGATGCCGGGGCCGAGGATGTGGATTTCGATGAGGATACCATTGAGGTGTATACCGGGGTGAATGAGCTGCGCGAGGTGCGCGAGGCGCTGGAGAAGAAGGGCTACGGATACCCGACCCGCATCCAGGCCGAGGCCATCCCGGAATTCATGCAGTGGAAGGACGTCATTGCCAAGGCCCCGACCGGCACGGGCAAGACGTTCGCCTTCGGCATCCCCATGATCGAGCATATCGACGCGGAAAGCGAGGACTTACAGGGTCTGATCCTCGCCCCGACGCGTGAGCTTGCCATCCAGATCTGCGACGAGCTGCGCGGGCTGCTTACCTATTATAAGAATATCCGCGTGGCCGTGGTCTACGGCGGCGCGAAGATCGAGGGGCAGATCAAGCAGCTGAAGAATCATCCGCAGATCGTCGTGGCCACGCCGGGACGGCTGATGGACCACTATAAGCGCCATACGCTCTCGTTTGACAAGGTGCAGACCGTCGTGCTGGACGAGGCCGACCGGATGCTCGACATGGGCTTCTTCGACGACGTGACGAAGATCATCGAGAAGGTCAAGAACCGCCGCAATCTCGGTCTGTTCTCCGCGACCATCTCACAGGAGGTCATGACCGTCTCGTGGATGTACCAGCGCGACGAGGTGGAGATCACCGTCCCCGCCGATACGGACAACCGCCCGGACATCACGCAGTATTCCATCACCTGCCCGCCGCTCGAAAAGATTGAGATGACGAGCAGGCTCATCCGCACGCTCCGGCTGGAGCGCACCATCGTCTTCTGCAACACGAAGGTCATGTGCCAGCGCCTGCGCGACGATCTGGTCCGCATGGGCCTCGACGCCGACTGCATCCACGGCGATATCCCGCAGCAGAAGCGCGAGAAGACCATGCGCACGTTCAAGGACGGCAAGCTGCCCATTCTGATTGCAACGGACGTCGCTTCCCGCGGCATCGACGTCGACGATGTGGACTGCGTCATCAACTACGACGTGCCGGAGGAGAACGAGTATTATATCCACCGCATCGGCCGCACGGGCCGTGCCCGGAAAAAGGGCATCGCCGTGTCCATCCTCGGCACGTTCCCGGAGCAGGCGAAGCTGGCGGAGATCGCGAAATATTCCCACTATGCCATACAGCCCGTGAAATTCGCGGAGGACGGCTCCCTCGTTGAGGAGGAGCCGCCGAAGCCCAAAAAGGCGCCGCCGCGCCGCCGCTTCCGTTGACGGCGGCGGAGACGGGTCTGCTGCTTCTGTGCTGCGCGCTGCCGGAGGCGGAGGACAGGCCGCTGACCATGGCGCAGTTTCAGGAACTTGCCAAGCGGGCGCGCGCCCTCGGCCCCGGCGGAGAAAACCCGCTGCGGGAGCTGACGGCGCGCGATCTGGCCCGGCTCGGCTATTCGCAGGAGCAGTGCGGGCGCATCGTGCGGCTGTTGTCGCGTGAAACGCAGCTGGAGCGCTATCTGCGCGCGGCAGAGCGGAACGGGATCGTGCCCATCACGCGCTTGTCGCCGCGCTACCCCGCACGCCTGCGGCAAACGCTCGGCCAGCGGTGCCCGGCGGTGCTGTTCGCGAAGGGGGATGAAACGCCGCTTTCCATGCGCTGCATTTCCGTCGTCGGCTCGCGGGAGCTGACGGAGGGCGGACGCGCGTTCGCGGAGGCCGCCGGGCGGCTCATTGCGCGTTCTGGGTACGCACTCTGTTCCGGCGGAGCGATGGGTGCGGACCGCGCGGCGCAGGAGGCCTGTTTGACGGCGGGCGGCTCCGCCGTGGTTTTCCCGGCCGGGCGGCTTCTGGACTGCCCGGCGCAGGCGCACGTTTTATATCTGGCCGAGCAGGGCTATGATCTGCCGTTTTCCGCACAGCGGGCGCTGTCGCGGAACCATTTTATCCACGCCATGGGCGAAAAAACGCTCGTCGCGCAGTGCCGCGCCGGAGCAGGCGGCACGTGGGACGGGACGACGGAGAATTTAAGGCGCGGCTGGAGCCCGGTGTTTGTAAGCGACGACGGCTCCGAGGGCGCGCAGGCTTTGATCGCGCGCGGTGCAGTCCCGGTGCGGACGCTGTCCGGACTGGATGATCTGCAGCCCGCGCAGCTGCAGTTTTGAGGTTCTATGCGATATTATTACGGACAGCTTTCCCGGCCGCTGCAGGGCGTGTATGACGCGCTTCTGGGCGGCTTTCGCGCGCTTGCGCCCGGCGTCCGCATTCCGATGCTGGATGAAAAGCAGCTTGCGGACGTGTATCTGCGGCTGAAGCTCGACGAGCCGCTGCTCTTTTACGTCACCGGCTACCGCTGCCGGTGGATGACCGGCGCGGCGCATATGGAGCTTCTGCCGGAGTATCTGTTTGACAAAGCAAAAATTCGCACGCACCAGCAGGCGGTCAGTGCACGTCTGGCCCGGCTGACGAAGCCGCTCGAAGGGAAGACGGAGGCGGAAAAAGAGCTTGCCGTGCACGATTTCATTCTGGAAAACGTGCGCTACGACAAGCTCAAAAAGCCGTATTCTCATGAAATTCTCGGCCCCATGACGCAGGGCGTCGGCGTGTGCGAGGGCATCGCGAAGACCGTCAAGGCGCTGTGCGACCAGCTCGGCCTGTGGTGCATCGTCGCGCTCAGCGAGGCGGACCCCGCGCGCGGGATCAAATACCGCCACACATGGAATGTCGTGCGCGTCGGCGGGCAGTATTACCACCTCGACGCGACGTTTGACAACTCGCTCCAGCGGGGCGAAAAGCGGTACGATTATTATAACCTCGACGACGGCAGGCTCTTCCGCGACCACACCCCGCTTGTCCTGCCCGTCCCCGCCTGCACGGATGGGAAGGGCTTTTACTATCGAAGCGTCTCGTTCACGAAGCCGGAGGAGCTGGAAAAGCGGCTTGCGCAGGCACTGCGCAAAAAGCAGCCCCTGTTCGTGTTCCACTGGCGCGGCGGCGGCCTGAACCGGGACACCCTGCAGCAGCTGCTGGCGCTTGCCGGGCGGCTTGCAGCCGAACGCGGAAAACGCGCGTCCTGCTCGGTCAATTTCCCGCAGGCCGTCATCCAGCTCGAATTCTCCGAAGCCCCGCAGGAAAGCATCACCATCCAGCAGGCAAATGAGGCGGAGGCCCCTGTCAACGAAGCTGATTGAGCGCGCAGCCGGGCGCGGCCAATGGCCGCGCCCGGTGCGTTTCGTTATACCATCCGGCAGCAGGACTCGCAGTCTTCCTTTTTGGGGAATTTGCTGTGGTCGTACTCGATGTGGTTTTTCTCGTAATAGTCCTGAATGGCAGACTTGACGGCCTCCTCGGCCAGAACGGAGCAGTGCAGCTTGTGCGCAGGCAGGCCGCCCAGCGCGTCGACGACCTCCTGATTGGTCAGCGCCAGCGCGTCCTCCAGCGTCCGGCCCTTGATCATCTCCGTCGCAATGGAACTCGACGCGATCGCGCTGCCGCAGCCGAACGTCTCAAACTTCACGTCCTCGATTTTGTTGTCCTTGATCTTCAGGTACATCTTCATGATATCGCCGCACTTGGCGTTGCCGACCTCGCCGACGCCGTCCGCGTCTGCGATCTCGCCGACATTGCGCGGGTGCATGAAATGATCCATGACGGTTTCGGTATACAGTGCCATGATAAAGCCCTCCTTACAGCGTAAACTGCCGTTTGCCGCTCATCAGGTCCTTCCAGACCGGCGACATGTTCCGCAGATCGTCCACGATCGGCGGAAGCTCGGCAAGGATATAGTCGATTTCCTCTTCGGTGTTGTCCTCGCAGATGGTCAGGCGCAGCGAACCGTGCGCGACCTCGTGCGGCCGTCCGATGGCCAGCAGCACATGGCTGGGGTCGAGCGAGCCGGATGTGCAGGCAGAGCCGGACGACGCGCTGATGCCCTTCGCGTCGAGCAGCAGCAGAAGACTCTCGCCCTCGATGCCCTCAAAGCAGAAGTTGACATTGCCGGGCAGTCTCGGCTCCCGCGCGCCGTTGAGCGCGCAGTGCGGAATTTTGGAAATGCCGTCAATGAGCTTGTCCCGCAGGGCCGTGACCTTCTTTGTGTTCTCGTCCATATTGGCGCAGGCTTCCGTCAAGGCCGCCGCCATGGCCGCGATGCCGGGGACGTTCTCCGTGCCGCCGCGCTTGCCGCGCTCCTGCGCGCCGCCCTCGATGAGGTTCGTGAGGATGATGCCGCGCCGCGCGTAGAGCATACCCACGCCCTTCGGGCCGTGGAACTTGTGCGCGGACAGGCTCAGCAGATCGATATGCATCGCGTTCACGTCGATCTTCACGTGGCCCGCCGCCTGCACCGCGTCGGTGTGGAACAGCACGCCGCGTTCATGGCAGACCGCGCCGATTGCCTCGATCGGCTGAATGGTGCCGATCTCGTTGTTGGCGAACATGATGGTCACGAGGCAGGTATCATCGCGGATGGCCTCCGCGACCTGCTGCGCCGAGACAAGTCCGTCCGCGTGCACGTCCAGAAGCGTTACCTCAAAGCCCTGCTTTTCCAGCCGCTTCAGGGTATGCAGGACGGCGTGATGCTCAAACGTGGTGGAAATGATGTGCTTTTTGCCCTTGCGCGCGCCGAGATAGGCGGCGGAGGTAATGGCCTGATTGTCGGCCTCGCTGCCGCCGGAGGTAAAATAGATCTCGCGCGGCTGCGCGCCGAAGCAGGCGGCCATATCGGCCCGCGCCGTCTCCAGTACCTCCTTGGCCTGCTGGCCGATGGTGTAGAGGCTCGACGGGTTGCCGAAGGTGTTGTTCAGGTGATAGGTCATCGTATCGATGGCCGTCTGGTGCATTCTGGTGGTCGCTGCGTTGTCCGCATAGACTTGCATCAATATCAGCTCCTTTGCAGGGAATTCTTTCTTATGGCTTGAGCATAACACATATTACCCATAAAGTCAATAGGTTTATAGGCTGTACGAATTCAGAAAAAATTAAGGCTTTTTTCTGCCCGATTTGGTTGTTTTTCCGGTAAAATTTGTGTATGATGGGTACACTAAACTCCGGAGGTATTTCCATGGCAAACATTCTGGATTATCTGGACTGGCGCGGCGATCTGACGCTTGCCGAGCGCGGGTTCAACGAGGTCGACAATCTGCTGATGGCGGAGCTTTGCTTTCTGGACTTTTCCGGCATCGTCCCGGCGGACTTTTCCGCGCCCGTTTCTCTGCCGGAGGCCATGCAGAAGTACGACGCGGCAAAGCCGCAGGAGACAATGGGCGTGCTCGTGCCGGAGCAGATCCCGGAGCTGGGGCACAAAATGGCCGCGAGCCGCCGCTTTTCCGATCTGACGCTCTGCGCCTATGTCAGCCGTACCGATGAAGAAACGCAGACGCAGTTTTCCGCGCTGACGGCGCTTCTGCCGGACAAGACGGCTTATATCGCCTTCCGGGGCACGGACGACACCATCGTCGGCTGGAAGGAGGATTTCAATCTGGCCTTTCTGCCGGTCGTCCCGGCGCAGAGGATGGCGGCGGAGTATTTGGCCGCGGCAGCCGCGGCGCTTCCGTCGCACCCGCTTCGCGTAGGCGGACACTCCAAGGGCGGCAATCTCGCGGTCTACAGCGCGGTGTTCTGCGGCGAAGCCGTGCAGAACCAGCTCATGCGCGTGTACAATAACGACGGCCCCGGCTTTCGCACGTCGCTGCTCGGCCTGCCGGAGCACAGGCGCGTCGCGGATAAGATCACGACGATCCTGCCGGAATCGTCCGTCGTCGGAATGCTTCTCGAGCATGAGGAGCGCTATGAGGTCGTGCGCAGCACGCAGAGCGGTCTGTGGCAGCACGACGGCTTCTCGTGGCAGGTGCGCGGGGAGAAATTCGAGCATCTTCCGGATCTCACCGAGGGCGGCAAGCTCGTCGACGAGACGATCCGCACGTTCATCCTCTCCCTGAGCCCGGAGCAGCGCGTGGCCTTTACCGACGCGCTGTTCGACATCCTCACCTGCACCGACGCCGGGACGCTGACCGACCTCAAGGAGGGCGGACTCAAAACGGCGGCGGCCATGCTCAAAAAATACCGGACGCTGGACAAGCCCACGCGCAGTGCGCTGGGCAGCACGCTGCGCCTGTTCATGGCGGCAGGCGCGAAAACGGCGGCCTCCGAGCTCAACCCCGTCAGCCTGCTCCTGCGCCATCTGCCGCTGCAAAAGCTGGCAGACGATCTGGAGAAGCCGTAACAGCTGAAAGCAGTCCCGCAAAAAACAGCCCCCTGTGCTGAACAGGAGGCTGTTTTTCAAATCGCCCGCAGGACCGCTTCGCGGTCTGCGAGCTGGCCGATGGGGCGGATCGGCTCCGGCACGCCGTCAAACGAGCCGATGTGCTTTTCGAACCAGACTACGTCGCGCCAGCGGCCGTTTTTGTAGCCGGTATTGTGATACGTCCCCAGCAGCCCGAATCCCAGCTTCCGGTGCAGGGCAGCGCTTGCATCGTTCGGCATGGTCACAACGCCGTAGGCCGTGCGGACGCCCTGCTCCTTGAGCAGGGCCAGCAGCGCCCGGTAGAGCCTTGTGCCGAGGCCCCTTCCCGCCGCGTTTTTTGAAACGTAGACGGAAAGCTCCGCGTTCCAGTCATAGGCGGCACGCTCCTGCGCGCGGTGGGCGTAGGCGTAGGCGAGGATTTTTCCCTCCTCCTCCGCGATCAGCCACGGGTAGACCGCGCCGTAGCTGCGGATGCGTCCGGCAAACTCGTCTTCGGACGGCAGCGCCGTCTCAAACGTGATAGAAGTGTCGATATACTGTGCGTAAATGGCGAGACAGGCGGCTGCGTCGTGCTCGTCTGCAAAGCGAAGGTTCATACTGCCGCCTCCCTTACGGAACTACGATGTCGATCGCGCGGTGCTCGTTGTGGATCTCGACCTCGGTGACGCTGCCGCCGAATTCGCCGTCGACCGTCCACGAGACCGGCTCGTCGAACTCAAAGCGCAGCGCGCCGGTCTGCGTGGAAATAAACGAATCGTTGTCAAAATCCAGCCGCAGCGCACGCGTCGCGGCCAGATTGAACTCTGCGAGATTTTTTGTCGCGCGCACGAGGATCATCTCATACAGCCCGTCGTTGAGCGAGATGCCGAGATCCTTCGTGGCCTTGAAGCCGCCGACGGAGGTTGTGCTGGTCACGAGGCCGACGAGCACGTCGGCCTCCTCCTTCCGGTCTTCATAATAGACGCGCACGTGCGTGGGCTTCAGCCGTCCGAGCGCGCCCGCGCCGTTCATGATATACGCAAGCCGGCCCCAGATGCGCTTGTCCTCCTGCGGCGTCTCATACGGCACGTCCGTAAAGATGCCGAAGGCGGCGACATAGGTAAAGTACCGGTCGGGGCCGAACGAGCCGATGTCCAGCGGGTATAATCTGCCCCCCACGATCTCCTGCGCGGCGCGGATGGGGTCCTTGGAAAGGCCCAGCGTGGAGGCCACGTCGTTGACTGTGCCGCCGGGGATGTAGCCCAGCGGGGGCCGCTTTTCATACGGCAGCGCCATGAGGCCGGAGACGGCCTCGTTGAGCGTCCCGTCGCCGCCGGTGCAGACGATCAGGTCATACTGCGTCCCGCGTTCGGCGATCTGCCGCGTGATATCGCGCGGCCCGGTCGTCATGTGTACGGTCGGCTCATAGCCGCCCTTGCAGAAGATCGCCAGCACCTCCATAAGCGAGCTGCGGATCTCGGCGTGGCCCGCGTTCGGGTTGATGAAAAACAGTAAGCGTTTCATGTGCGGGGTTCCTCCCGGCAGCTTGTCAGTTCTGCTGCATGATGTCGACGATGGCCGCGTTCTGCTCGGATTCCGTGGCCTCGAACTTTGCCGCGACCTCCTGCAGAACGCTCACGGACAGCTCGTTCAGATAGTCCTCCTCTGCGCGGACGTACCAGTACGCGTGTTCGCCCGTGGAGGAGAAGTACATGATGTGATAGCCGTAGCTGGTCTTGACGATGCCGGTGTCGCCGGGCTGACGGGCGGGATCGAAGCACCAGGCGTCAAACTCGTCGACCATCTTGCCGGGATAGATATCCTCGTACAAGCCGCCGTTTTCCACGCTGCCGGGATCCTGCGAGTTTTCCGCGGCCATGAACGCGAAGGAATCCTCGGTGTGCTCGCCGTTCTGCCACTCGGTCAGCAGGTCGTTGGCCTTCTTCTCGGCCTCTGCCCATGCTTCGTCGGTGTAGGTGCCGTCGTCATTCTTGCCTTCGGGCTGGATAAGGATGTGGCGCACGTTCACCATCTTCACATCGGATTTTTCAATGCCGTTTCCGGCGTAGGAATCGGCGTTGTCGTCATAGTATTTGCTGATATCGTCCTCGGTGTAGGGCTTCTCGTCGACGAGCACCTGCAGATAGGCCGAGGCCGTGATCTGCCGCTCGACAAAGGCGTGGTACGACGTCAGCGTGGCTGCCGGGCCATAGGCCATCTGGAGATATTCGTCCGCGCTGCCGTAGCTGTAGCTTGCGGCGGCTACGGTGATCTGTCCGTCAAGCTCGTCGAGGTAGTCCTGATCCTCCTGGCTCAGCTGGAAGCCTGCAAGCCGGGCCTCCTGCCAGATGGCGGTGACGTTTTCATAGTTCGTGATGGCCGCCTGCAGGAAATACTGCTGCCAGGTGCGCGTGTCGTCAAACATACACATCTGCTGGTCAAACGGCGTGCTGGTGTCGATAAAATATGAAGCGTAGCTGCCGTAGTTGCTCATGAGCGTATAATACTGCTGCCAGTAGTAATACGGAAGCTCCCGGTTCGTCAGATGGTCGTCGCCGCAGACGGCGATCTCGCGGTTCAGAACGTCCTCGGTCAGCTCCTCGGCGCTCACAGTGTAGCTCACGCCGTTGCCCGCAGGCTCGGTTTCCTCGCCGTCCGTCTGTTCGCCGGTCTGGCCGTCCTCTGCGGGGGTCTGATCGTCTGGCTGGGTAGTGTCGGGGGTATCGGCAGGCTCGGAGATCGTCGCATCGCCGGGCTGCTCTGCATCCGGGCTGACCGTTTTCGGCTTCAGCGTGAGGATCAGCGTGATCGCCGCGGCGATCACAACGGCTGCGCCGCCGATGATCCACGGCAGCGGAGATTTTTTCTTTGCGGGCTGCGCGGCGCTGTCCTGCGCGCCCTGCGTGCGCTCGTCTTCGAGCGGAATGGTACGTGACTCCTGCGCGGCAGCGTCTTCGAGCGGAATGGTCTGCGCCTCCTGCGCGGCAGCATCCTCGGTCGGAAGCGTATAAGAGGAATACTCCTCATTGTCCGGCATTCCGGATTGCTCCGGCGCCTGATTGGTCTTATCGTCCATGTGTGTCATTGCCTCCCATATTGTTGGTGTCCCCTAAGCATACCACATGCGCACGCGGTTTGCAATCGCAGCAGAGGCGTTCAGTTTTAAACATTTTTTGAATTTCTGCCGGGGTTTTTCTTGACAAGGGGACAATAAATGGGTACACTGTAGCTGATATATGCAATGAAAAGGACAAGTACGGGGTTTTGACGCGCAAAGAGAGCTGCCGGTCGGTGTAAGGCAGCGGCAGAAGCCTCCGAAGATCCCCTTGGAGCAGCCGGGCCGAACCGCAAGTAAGCCCGGACGGGACTTCCCGTTACAGAAGGCGAGTGCCCGCGTTTTGATGCGCGGGAATTCAGGTGGTACCGCGGTCATTTATCGCCCTGAGCCAAGGCTCGGGGCGTTTTGTTTTTGCAGGAGGAATTATGGAATACAAACAGACGCTCAACATGAACAAGTCGGGCTTTCCGATGCGCGGCGGGCTTCCGATGCGCGAGCCGGATATGCTGAAGCACTGGCAGGAACTCGACCTTTACAACGAACTGCTCAAAAAGAACGAGGGTAAGCCCCGCTTTGCCCTGCACGACGGCCCTCCGTTCTCCAACGGCGGACTGCACATGGGCCACGCCCTGAACAAGTCCATCAAGGACTTCATTACCCGCAGCTACGCCATGCGGGGCTACTACACCCCCTATATCCCCGGCTGGGACAACCACGGTATGCCCATCGAGAGCGCCATCATCAAGCAGAACAAGCTCAACCACAAGGCCATGCCCATCCCGGAGTTCCGCTCCGCCTGCCATGACTTCGCGCAGCATTATATTGACGTGCAGATGGAGGGCTTCAAGCGCCTCGGCGTCGTGGCCGACTGGGAGCACCCGTATAAGACCATGGCCCCCAGCTTTGAGGCCGAGGAGGTCAAGGTCTTCGGCGCGATGTACAAAAAGGGCTACATCTATAAGGGCCTGAAGCCCGTCTACTGGTGCTACCACGATGAGACGGCGCTGGCTGAGGCCGAGATCGAATATCAGGACGATCCCTGCACCACGGTCTATGTCAAGTTCCCCCTGCACGACGATCAGGGCAAGCTCACGGACGAGGAGAAGAAGAACCTCTCGTTCGTCATCTGGACGACCACGATCTGGACGCTGCCCGGCAACCTCGCCATCGCGCTGAACCCGGTCGAAAGCTATGTCATCGTCCACAATCACCAGAACGGCGAGCAGTATCTCGTCGCCGAGGCGCTCATGGAGAAGGTCATGAAGGTCGGCGGCGTGGAGGACTATACCGTCGTTTCCCGGCACGAGGGCGCGTTCTTTGAGAACATGCTGGCAGACCATCCGTTCCTGCCGAAGACCTCCCGCCTTGTCCTGGCCGACTACGTCACCATGGACTCCGGCACGGGCTGCGTCCATACCGCCCCGGGCTTCGGCGCGGACGACTATCAGACCTGCCGCCGCTACGGCATGGACATGGTCGTTCCCGTGAACGATCAGGGCCGCCACACCGACTACGCGGGCAAATACGCCGGGATGCTGGTCGAGGAATCGAACCCCGTGATCCTGAAGGATATGCAGGAGAGCGGCGCGCTGTTCGCCTCCGAGCAGATCGTCCACTCCTATCCGCACTGCTGGCGCTGCAAGAAGCACACGATAGATCGGAAGAGCGTCGTG
>OLXR01000794.1_pt1 | contig 11880 bp, 5 predicted proteins | sample 1673941 | NCBI WGS metagenome assembly OLXR01 (sample SAMEA103958134, study PRJEB25191) | human gut metagenome
TGGAGTTGCCCTTGCCTTGCGCGTCGCCTCCGACGTTGTAATTGCCGCCGTAAATTTCTACATTGGCTCCGTCCTGAACGCGCAACGCCTGATTGTTTCCTCCGCTGCCGCCGTGTATGCCGCCCGTCTGTTTTTCCGACGAATCGACAAAAATAACTTTCGCTTCCGAGCCTTTGACAAAAATTGCAAAGCCCGTTCCCTTGTTGGATACGGTATGTCCGTTGAAGTCAATCATCAATTTGACGTTCTCGATTTTCAGTTCTTTTGTCAGCTCCACATCGGCAGTCAGTCTGACAACCGAGAAGCCTTGCGCAGCCTCTATCGCTCCTCTCAAAGCCTCCTCGCTGCCCGCTTCGTACACTTTGCCCACCGTGTACTCCGCGAGCGAGTCGTCCGTAGCCGCCTTGCTCACAAACGCTTCATAGCCGTCCGCCACAAAGCTGCCGCCGAGAGCGTCGTCGCCGTCCGCGGGGTTTTGTCCGACAAAGGTTCCGCCGTAGACCTTGATAAATCCGCTTGCTCCCGTCGTCTGCTGCACGTTGAGCACGAAATATTTGCCTTGATAGTCTTTTTCGCTTGCAAACCTGCCGCCGTAAATATTGACAGTGGAGTTTGTCCTGATTGCCACTGTGGAGTTGCCCTTGCCTTGCGCGTCGCCTCCGACGTTGTAATTGCCGCCGTAAATATCAAGCGTGGCTCCGCTTTCGACGCGCAGCGCCTGATTGTCTCCTCCGCTGCCGCCGTAAATGCCGCCCGTCTGTTCCTTTGACGAGTCAATCAGAGTGACTTTCGCATCAGAGCCGCTGACAACAACGGCGTAACCCGTGCCGACGTTTGAAACGATAAAGCCGTTGAAGTCTACGGTGACCGTGCCGGAAACGACAAGTCCCGTCGCGGCGTTACCCGCCTCGCCTACCTCGACGTCTTTAAGCAGAACAACCGTTTTGCCGTTTGCTTCGGCGTATTTGACGGCGTTTTCAAAGGTATCGAACCATGCGTTTGAAACGCGCGCCTCGTATGCGCCGTAAGCGGCAGTTTCGTCCGCCGCCGCGCCGTCAACCGTGACAGACGCGCCTTCCGCCGTTGTGAAAACGAAATAGAATCCGTTTTCTTCGGCGTCGGTTGAGGACGGCTTGCCGTTGTAGAACTTGCAGCCCGACACAACAACCGTGCCCGTCGTCTTGTCGGTGTCGCCGTTGCCCGTCACGGCAAAGGCAAAGCCTTCGGTGCAGCTTCCGTTGCCGTTTTTCACTGATAACTGTTCGGCCGTGCCAATCAGCGTGCAGCCCGTGATTGTTGCGTCGGTGTGCTTTACTTCAATCGCGGTCGTGCCTGTCACCGTGCTGTCTGTGATTGTCAGCTTTTGTCTGTTTCCGGTGGCTACCGAATTGGAAACGTATATACCGACGTCCTTAGAGACGATTGTCGAATTGTTGATTGTGATTTCCGCAGGGGAGGTGCTGCCGTTCATGTAAACCGCACTGTAATCGCCCTCGATATGGCATTCGTCAAGGGTAAGGTAAATCTTGCCGCCCGCCGAAACGGCGCTCATGAACAGAGGAGAGTCCTCACTCTTTACGGTTACCTTGCTCATGGCAAGGCTGCCCGTGCCGTGCACTCTTATGCCCCAATAAACCGAGCCGCCCGCTTTGTCGTTCACCATGTTGACCGTTCCGTTTTTGAGGACGAGCTTGCCCGCGCTCACGGAAATCGCTTCTCCGTTCTGCGGATTGCTTCCCGTGCCGCTGCCCGTATACAAAAGCGTTTTTCCGTTGAGGTCAACCGTGACGGTTTTGCTTTCGTCGTCAAGCTTAATGAAATACTCCGCGCCCGAAGCCGACAAATCCTTGACGACGACGACCGTTTCGTCGTCCTCGGCGGCGTCCACCGCCTGTTGCAGCGTCATGTAGTAACGCGTGCTTTGGTCGTCCTCGATTGTCGCCTCCGCGCTGTCGACAATGATTTCTCCGTCATAAACAGCGCTCTTGCCCAAGGTAATTGAAATCTTTTCAAGCGCCTCTTTGCCGTTGTTTTGCAAATTTGCCTGATAGAAAGCTCTTGCTCCCTGCAACGTGCCGCCGTTGATTTCCACGCTCAAATCAAGCTTGGTTGTGTGCTGCACTGCCGCGACCGCCGCGCCCAGCGTGGTCGCGCCGTTGCCGTTGGGGTCAGACTCGAACGGGTTGCCGTTGCCTATCATTGTGCCGCTGTTGACAACCAGCTTGCCCGCGCGCATTTCGATTGCCGTTGCGCCTTCAATTTCACCGCCGTTGACGGTCATCTCGCCGTACTGCGGATGATATATCGCCGTGAGCTCTCCGCTGATTTTGCCGCCGTTGATTGTTATGGAAGTGCCGTGCTTGGTTCCGTTGCCCTGTATAGCAGCATAATTGCATTTTGAAGTGATGTCCGCTTCCGTAACAAGAAACGCATTCAAGACTTTGTCGTCCGTTTTGTTTTGAGGTACAAGGAAAACAGGCACAGATGTGTGGGAAATCACCGCAAGCCCGCTTCCGAGTTCAAGCGTCGCGACTTTATCCTGAGACAATGGCTCTATTCTAAAAGCGAATCCCGAACCACCACTCGCCCCTTTGACGTCAATTAGACCGTTGTCCACCGTCAGGCTTCCCTCGTTAAGCCAGAAAACCTTTTGTGCGGCGCTGTAAATGCTGTGACCGTTCATGTCAAGCGTCACAACCGCGTCGCGCGCCAAAGTCAGACTCATCTCCGACCTTGCTTCCTCGGTTCCGAAATCGGCGCCGAGTACGATTGTCAGGTTGCTCAGAGCCTCGTTTGCAAACAACGCCTTGAGCTGCTCCGCCTCGGTAACATTTCCGTAAACCCACTCGCCGTTGCCCTCGATGCTTGTTTGCTCGGCAAGCTCGCCGTAAACCTCGACTCTGCCGTTGTTTACGATTTTGCCTTCCACTACCGCGCCTTTTACCACCAAAGTCGCGCCGGCTTCAATCACAAGCGTATTGCCGTCGTTGAGCCAGAACGCTACGTCGCTTTCGACGGTCAGCGTAGCCCCCGCTTTAATCGTAAGCGTGCCTTGGTTTTTGACGTAAAAATCTTGGTCTACAATCGCCGTCAGGTCGCTTTCGACAGAGTAATTCTCGGTCGTGCTGTTTATATCGTACCATCTTTCGTCCTGCACTGCATAGGTGCCCTCCAACGGCTCGCCGAAGTCCACCGTCAAAGTATCTATGCCGTCTCTGAGGACGAAAGGAGTTTCAAAGCTCTCGTCGATTTCCCAATTAGAAATACTGAACTCGTTGGCTTTGTCTTGGGGGTCGGCTTCCGTTTGCGCGAAATACGTATTGTACAAACTTACCAAAGCCATACCCATGAGATTTCTCTCGGTCATGTTACTGCTTTCGATATAACCTCCGCTTACGGAGATTTTGTTGCCGTACGAGCGGACGACAATACCGCCCTGCCACGCGCCGGTTTTGCCATCCTCGACGGTTGTCAGCATTGTGCAGTCGGTAAAAGTCAATTCCGCTCCGTTGTAATCCTGCTGCACAACGACAATGCCGTATCCCTCGTCGGAAATGGACCTGCCCACAAGCTCGGCGCCCTGCGCGTTCACAACCGCGCCCTTGTTGCTCTTGATTCGGTCGACCGTCCAGTCGTTGGCGGTGAACATAATCGCCGCCCAGCCCTGAACCGTGCCGCCGTTGACAGACAGCTCTACGCCGCTTGCGCCGACAGTCACGCCGTAATAACGGGCTACGATTTCACTGCTGTTTATGACAACCGATGCGTTGTCGGCAGCAATCGAAACGCCTCTCTTGACGTTCGATATGCCTGTGTTGTCCAACGTGAGCTTTGCGCCTATCGCGGCGGAATCAAAGTAAATTCCGTTGTAATCAATTTTGCCTTTAAGAGCAATGTTTTTGAACGAAACCTCTATGTTTGCGCCTTTTATCGTAACAAAATGCGCGTCCGCATTTACCGTGAGGGTTACGTCCGCCGCCGTGCCGACAACGGAAACGGAGCTTGTGATTTCAAAGGGAGCGACTTCAAACGACGCGCCGATTCTCCACTCGTCGCCGTCCTTTTGCTCTGCGACGGCTTGACTGAATTCATCCGCGGTAGCAATCGTCTTTGCCTTTTGCAATGCTGCCATTGCGGCTTTTGCCGCTTCGACCTTTGTTTCGACAATTGCCGCGACGTTTTGGGCAGAGGCAAGCTCGGTTTCGAGTTTCGCCAGAATGTCAAGTATTGCCTGCCAGTTTGCCGCGGAATAATCTCCCTCGACGTAGCCCTTGAGACAGTCTTCTATTATTTTCACAGCCTTGTCGTCGACAAAATCAAACCAAACAATGTCGTACTGCTGCGCGTCCATGTCGAGCGTGACTTTTTGCGTTGTAGAATTCCAGAAATAAACCGAGAAATCCGTCCCGCCGTTTTCGATTGCGCTCACAAACGTGCCGCCCGTCACAACGGCATTGAAGTCGTTGTTGCCGTCGCCCGTAGGTCTGCTTGTCGTATTGTCGTTGACGTACATTTCCACGTTGAACAGCACCACGCTGCCGTCGTATACCGCAACGCCGCCGGGCTTTTTGGTAAGCGCTTTAAACTCTGTCGCAGTGGACTCCAACGTGCCGCCGGAAATTTCGATTTCGCCCATGCGCGCGTCGATTGCCGCAAGTCCCTTGATGTGTCCGCCGGACACGGTCAGGCTGCCCTGACTCGGCATATAAATCGCAACGTCCTCCGTGCTCGTCGCGGAACCGCTCTTGACGGTAATATCTGCCGCGGGAGCAAGGTTGTTGCCCGAAATTGCAAACCAGGTGGCGGTGATTTCGCCGCCGTCCAAGGTAAACGCACTGTTGTAATAAACCACAACGCCGTAGGTGGTGGACGATATGCTGCCGCCGGTTACGGTTGCGGAGCTGCCGTTTCTCAGGTTGATGCCGAACACGGAGTCGTCCTTTGTCATGTACTGTCCTTTGGCTATGATTGCGCCGCCCGACATTTCTACTTCCGCATTGTCTGCGTAAACGGCGTAGCCCAAATCCTCTGCGTCGTTGCTCCAATAAGCGGAGTTGTCAACCTCGATTGTGCCGCCGTTTATTTCTACAACGGCTTTGTCGGCGTCAGAGCCAATGGCTATTATGCCGGCGTAGTCGGACTTGATTTTGCCCGATTTGGCTGCGCTGCCGTCGCAAAGCGTGAAGTGCGCGCCTCCGTTGACCTTGACCACCGCGTAGGTTCTGTCCGCCAAGGTCAGAGTGTGACCGTTGAGGTCGAGCGTGAGGTCGTAATTTACCTCTATGTATGCGTTGTCAATATCCGCCGCGAGGATTATCTTAATATATTTCGCCTCGACAGCCGCTTTAAGCGAATCGGCGTTTTTGACTTCCGTTGCGTCGGCTTGAACTGCCGCCATGGCGTTGACTGCCGCTTCTTTTGCGCTCGTCACTTGGCTCGGCAACTCGGCTTTGTCAATAGCGGCAACGCCGTCGTTGTAAGCCTTTTCAAGAGCGCTCCAATTTTGCGTATAGTCGGCTTGATTGTACTTGTCAAACGCCGCTTTAAGCTCGGTCTTGGCAAGCTCTTTTGCTTCGGCAAGGATTTGAGCGTTGGTCTTGATTGCCGCCATATTGGCAATAGCCTCGTCTCTAAACTTTTCTACGTCGGATATTCTGCTCGCGTTTGCAATTGCCTTAATTCCGTCTTCTTTGAAGTTTTCAAGAGACTCCCAATTGTCGGCGTTGTAATCCTGCGCTTTGTAACCGTCAAATGCTTCTTGGACTGCCTTTGTCGCGGCGGCTTTTGCTTCGGCAAGCAAGACTGCGTCCGACTTGACAGCCTTCATTCCATAAACAGCCGTTCTAAGCGCGGTTTGCACATCTTCGACTGTCTCTGCGCCCTCGATTGCGCTCATGCCTTGATTATACAGGTTTTGGATATCCTTGTAATTTTGGTTATAATCCGTAACTTTGTAACTTTCGAACTCCCTGTTCAACTCGTCGATTGCTTTTGCTTGCTCTTCTTTAAGCAGCGTCGCGTCGCTTTTGACCGCAGCCATCGCATCCGTCGCCTTTTGCAAAGCGGAGTTCACCGCCTCGATTGCAGCGGCGGCATTGATTTCGGCTTTGCCGTCGTTGTAAGCCTTTTCAAGAACGCTCCAATTGGTTGCGTAGTCGGCCTGAGAATATTCGGCTTTTGCCGCATCCAGCGCTGCCAACGCGGCTGTTTTTGCTTCGGCAAGCAGAGTTGCGTTGTTTTTGACCGCCGCCATAGCGTCAAGAGCTTTCTGCTTTGCAGCGTTTACGGCGGAAACGCTCGTCGCAGCATCAACTTCATTAAGCCCCTTGTTGTAGGCGATTGTCAACTCCGTCCAATTTGCGGAGGCGTAGTCGTCCTCGTCGTAAGCCTTGAAAGCCGTCTCGATTGCAGCTTTTGCTTCCGCTTTTGCCTGCGTCAAAGCCTCGACGTCCTTGGGCACGCATGCAGCCATAGCGTCAAGAGCCGTCTGTTTTGCAGTGTTGACGGCGGAAACATCCGTCGCAGCCTCGATTGCCGCAAGACCGTTGTCGTAAGCCGCTTTGAGTGTTGCCCACGTTTGGGCGTCATAATCGGTCTCCGTGTATCCTTCAAATGCCGTTTTGAGCGCAGCCGTCGCGGCGGCCTTGGCTTCCGCCGTCGCTTCGGCTATTGTCTCCACAGCCGCCATGGCGTCGAGAGCCGCGTTCTTTGCGGACTGAATTGCAGCTTCCGTCAAGGCGGAGTCGATAGCCGCAAGACCGTCGTCCTTTGCCTTGGTCAGCTTAGCCCAATTGTCGGAGGTGTAATCGTCCTGCGAATATGTAGCAAAGCTGTCGTTCAAAGCCTTCTTTGCCGCGGTTTTCAAAGCAGCGTTTACGTTTTCTTCTTCGAGCGTGCCGTTGTTGACAATCTCGTCCGCAACGACGGCGCCGGTAACCGTACCGTTGTTTTCAAGCTTTTCGGCTACGACGTCGCCCGCCTGCGCGGACTCCGCTACGACAACCTGCGCGCCTGCGGCGTCAATCTTTTTGACCGTGCCGTCGGTAACGGTTATTTTGGTTTCCGCCTGAGACTCCAATGCGGTTACGTTCACCTCGGAGTTTTTGGAGGAAATTTCCACTTCGCCGCCCACCGCAACGTCGGAATGGGCTTCGACACGCATAGCGCCCTGCGAAAGGTTTTCCACCGCCGCGCCGACAGCCTGCTCGGGTACGAGCACGGTTGCCGCCGAGCTTTCCGACATATTGCTTATTTCAAACCTGCCGCCTTTGAGGGTGAGCATAATGTCCGCTTCGGCGCCGCCGATTTTGAATACGCCCTTGAACACAAAGCTGCTTGCGGAGGTAACTACCGTCATCGCGTCCGCGCTTGTGGCGGCGGATGCGGGCAGCTCGATGTTTGCGTTCCACTCCACGTGGCCTTGGGGCATATTTATATCTATTTTCTGCGCCTTGACCGTTTCGCGGCGGGCAAGAATCAGCGCCGTCGTGCCTACGACAAGCGTGCCGCTGCCGTCGGCGGACAGCGTCCCCTTGACCTCCAGCCCGAAGCCGTTGAGGTCTATTTTGTTGGGCGCGGCAACCTTTAAATCGCCGTTTACAACCACGTCGTCCATAAGGACTATCGTTTTTTCCTGACTTGTACCGGCAGCTTTGAGCAGCTCTTTTTCGCTGCGCACCGTTATAACGTCCTTGCCGCACGCGGTCAGCGAAACGGACAGCACGACGCCTACAACGGCTATGAGCAATGCCAAAACTATACCGATTGTCATCAGCCTTTTGCTTTTCATGTTTCTCGTTCTCCTTTTTTCTTATTTTTGATTCAAGGTTTCGCCCTCAAACAATTTTCTTTGTCTTTCCTCTTTGCGGCGCTGTCTTTCGAGCTTTTGTTCCAACTTGTCTCGACGCGCCTCAAAGCCTTCGTCCTTTTTGTCCGCTATGTTTCGGGAAATGGCAAGCTCGCACAGGCGCACCGCCTCCTGATAATTCTTTTCGCCCGCTTCTATTATTATCAGTCTTTTCAACGCGGGCACCTTGCAGTCCCTGACGTCGATTTTGTCAAAATTCAAAGACACGTCCTTTTTGCAAAGAGCCTTGCACTTGGCGAGATTTTCTTCGTCCGCCTTGCGATAAAAATACAGCACGTTAATCAGCTTGTTGTTCAGTTTTGTTCTCACGCGGTCGTCCCTGACCGTGCCCGCGTATCTGTCGTAAAGCTTTTCAAACGCGTCGGCGCTCAAAAGCTTTTTGTATTTGGCGTAGGAAACAAAAAAGTCTTTGAGAAAATCCTTTTCCTTTTCGTACAGCCCGAGCGGGTATTTCACCTTGGTTTTGAAGGACTCGGAGCCGTTGACTATGTAATACTCGAACGCGCGCGCGTCCTCCTCCGACAGCTCGGCGAGTATTTTTTTCGCAAACTCGGGCAGCAGGGGAACTTCGCGCGTCTCCTCCTCTTTCACCGCCGCAACCGTCGCGGCTACGGCAGCCCTGCTTTCGCAAACGGCGTCGACTTCTTCCGCAACGGCTTCCGCCGACGGGGAAACAGTCTCCTCTTGTCGGGCGGGCTGCTCCGCTTGACTTTCCTCCGTTAAGGCTTGGAACGTCTCTTCTTCCTCCGCGGGCGAAATCTCTTCCACCGCCGCCGCATCGTCCGAAACGCTTTCCCGTCCGCCGCCTTGCCCGATTCGGCGTCGGGATGGAGCTCCCCGTTCTCCGCCGCGTCGCTTTCGCTGCAAACCGTTTCCGCATCCGCCGTGTCGCACAGAGGCTCCTCCCGCGCGGGTTGACTCTCCCCGCCTCCGTCGGAAACGATTTCTTCCTCTTTGACCGTCGGCTCCTCCCGCGTCGGAGTCGCCGCAGCTTCTCTATCTTCCCGATTTTCCTTTTCGGCGTCGGACAAGCGCTTTTCTTCCGCAAGCTCGTCGCGCCTTACTTTTCTCGAAATGAAGAAAAACACAAAAAAAACCGCCAGCGCAACCACAACGGAAACCAGATTTCCTATCCACATCAACTGCGTATAATTCTTGTACTCAACTGTGGGCGCAAGCAGCAAACCGTGTAAAACAGACATTACGCTATTCCTCCTTTTAAAAAAATGCGTAGAATATCAAGTATGCAAGCCATGCCGGGTGTCTGAAAAGGGCGCTATCTCCCTATTTTCAGACAAATTTTAACACAGTTTTAAAAAATTGTAAACTAAATGTTAGGGGGGGGGGGGGGTGAACGCTGTGTTAAATTTGCACGAAATTCCCGAATTTTTCATTTTTTTCGGGTTTCGCGCCCTTTTTGACCGTTACGTTTCATATTTTATGTATGTTCCGTCAAAAAAGTGAAAGGAAAAAACAGGACGAAAAAAACAATGAGCCGCGCTGAAATATTTTGAGTTTTTGGGAGCATACTAAAAACGGGAGGTAAGGAAATGAAAACGAAGAAAATGAAAGCTTCGGATTGCTCCAACACCAAGAACTCCAAGACCGCAAGCAAGAAGTCCGGCAGTTCAAAGTGCAGCAGCAACCAGAAAAACATCGACTGAATTTTGGTCGAGAACGGAACTTTTTAGTTACTTTTCCCTTTAAAGCCGCGTAAACAACGCGGCTTTTTACTTAAAAACAAAGGCGACCCGAAACAGGTCGCCGAAATTATTTTAAACGTCTGCGCTTTTTCTCGCTGCGATAGACAAAATTAAGCTTTTTCATGACGCCGCCGTCGTAGGTAGGCTCCTTTTTCTCCTCCTCCGGCTCCGTCCTTGCTGCGGAAGGCTCCGTCTCCTCTGCGTCGTCGAAGCCGTCGCGGCGCGTTCTGTTTTCATTTCTCCTTTTGCGGCCGTCCTTTTTGTCCCCGCCGCGGAAGCTTCTGCGCTCGCCGTCGGGGCGCGGTTTGAGTCCGGCTTTGGGCTTGATGACCACATAGCGGCGCGGCTCGTCGCCCTCGCTCGCGGTATCTACGAAAGGACTGTCCTGCAAGGCGGTATGTATTGTCCTGCGCTCAAACGGGTTCATGTATTCCAGCCTGACGGGTTTGGCGGTGCGTCTTACCTTCTTTTCCAGATTGCGCGCAAGCTTTTCAAGCGTTTCCGCGCGCTTGGCGCGATAATTTTCCGTATCTACGGTTACGCGCTTGAAGTCGTCGTCAAAATTTTTCGTCAGCACGTTCAACATATACTGAAACGCGTCAAGCACGTCGCCGCGCCTGCCTATTATGTCGCCGGCATTGACTCCCGTAAGCTGAATCAGAATTTCACTCTCCGTCTCCGTCGTCTCCACGGCGTAGTCGAAGCCCATAAGCTCCAACATCTTTTCGGCGTAATCGCGCGCCAAATCGGACTGAGAGGGCTTTTTGCCTATGAGAATTTTGCAATGACGCAGAAAACCCGCCTCCTGCAAAATTTCCCACTCCGCCTCCTCCTTCGCCAGACCGAGTTTTTCCAGCCCTTTTTTGACAGCCGCTTCAACGGACTTTGCGCTGACTTCTATTTTTTCGTTGTTCATCGGTTTTATTTTCTCCTGTAATCGGGTTTTTCCACCTTGGACTCTATTTTTGCAATCCGCCTGTCAATTATGGGATTCATCGCCAGCGTAAACAGAATGGACAGCAGGCTCGAGCAAACCATATACAGCGCAAACGTAGCCGTATAAACAAAGCCGAAAACACCCATGATGACGGGCATGACGAACATCATCACCTTGTTGCTGCTCTGAGCCACCGCCGCGTTGGGGTCGAGCTGCTGTTCCTCCCCGTTTTTCTTTTTGCTCGTTTTGTTTGAAATAAACGTGGAAAGAAAGCTCAGAGCTATGGACAGCACGGGCAGTATCATAAGACCGTTCCAATGCTTGTCGCCCACCTTGTAACCTACGCCCTGTTCGCTTATGCCCTTGTAGATTTCGCCGTAAAGCTCGGAGTCGAATTCGTCCTTGTACTCTCTGTATTTCTTTGTGAGCGTGCCGGTAAACTTTTCCGCCGTTTCCGGAAAGGACTCAACCCAAGTGTCGGGACGGCTTATGTTGGTAATCCACAAAAAGCCCTCCTTTGCTTCGAGATAAAACTCTCCCACAGCCTTGCGCGCCTCCGCCTGTGCCTCCGCCTTGATTTGGGAAATACGGCTTGTCGCCGCGCTTATTTCCGCGTCGAAAGCGCTCTCCTCAACGCCCTGACCGCCCAGCCACGTCTTGTAATCCTCGATTGCCGTCGATTTTCCCGAAAGCAAAATGTCATAACGCCTGCTTTCGTATTCCTCCGTGTGCTTTGACAGCTCGGCAGAAAGCGTATCGGTGTAGTGCACGCTAAGCTCGCTGTAAACTTTGAGGTTGACGTAAGCGGAACACTGATTGAGACCGCCGAACATGACAAAAAAGATTGTCATTGTCACAATCATGGGCAGACAGCCCGATAGCATATTGTAGCCGTGCTTTTTGTAAAGCTTCTGCTTTTCCTGATTGAGCTTGTTTTTGTCGTTGGCGTAAGCCTTGTCAAGCTTTGCCATAATCGGCGCAAGCTCGGACATCATTTTTGCGTTTTTCTTCATGGAAAAACGCTGCCAGAAATCCAGCGGCAAAGTAATGATTTTGAGTATTACGGTAAAAAGCACCACGGCCCAGCCGTAATTCCCCACCGCGTCGAGCAACCCTTTGACCAGCCAGCCGACAAACGTGGGATTTTCGATTTCCGACATGATACTCGCAAATCCTTCGGAAAATCCCCATTGTCCGATGGTTTCGGCAGCGGTTGCCAGGCAGTTCATAAACTCCATTTAATGTCTCCTTTGAGATTGAAGGGCACGGGGTCGAAGCCTCCGCGCGTAAAGCCGCATTTAAACACGCGCTTTGCGGTAAGCCAGCCGCCCTTGAAAAAGCCGTGAGCTTCAAACGCCTCCATGCCGTAAACG
>OLXR01000801.1_pt1 | contig 11830 bp, 10 predicted proteins | sample 1673941 | NCBI WGS metagenome assembly OLXR01 (sample SAMEA103958134, study PRJEB25191) | human gut metagenome
CAAGCACAAATACTACGGTCGGTTCAATCAGGGTGTGGTGACCATCAATCTTCCGGACGTGGCCCTGTCCTCGGGCGGCAATATTGAGAAATTCTGGAAGATCTTCGACGAGCGGCTGGAGCTGTGCCACCGTGCGCTGATGTGCCGCCATAACCGTCTGAAGGGCACCCTTTCCGATGCCGCGCCGATCCTGTGGCAGTACGGTGCCTGCGCCCGCCTGAAGAAGGGGGAAACCATTGATAAGCTGCTGTATGGCGGATATTCCACCATCAGCCTGGGGTATGCCGGCCTTTACGAATGTGTGAAGTACATGACCGGCAAGAGCCACACCGATCCTTCCGCCACGCCTTTCGCGCTGGAGATCATGCAGTACATGAACACCGCCTGCAAGAAGTGGAAAGAGGAGCATAACATCGACTTTAGCCTGTACGGCACACCGCTGGAAAGCACCACCTACAAGTTTGCCAAGTGCCTGCAGAAGCGCTTTGGCATTATAGAGGGCGTGACCGATAAGAGCTACATCACCAACAGCTACCATGTGCATGTTACCGAGGAGATCAACGCCTTTGACAAGCTGAAATTTGAGGCGCAGTTCCAGCATCTCTCTCCCGGCGGGGCCATCAGCTATGTGGAGGTCCCCAATATGCAGCAGAACCTGGAGGCGGTGCTGCAGGTCATGCGCTTCATCTACGATAACATCATCTACGCCGAGCTGAACACCAAGAGCGACTACTGCCAGGTGTGCGGCTGGGATGGCGAGATCGAGATCGTGGAGCAGGACGGGAAGCTCATCTGGCGCTGCCCCAAGTGCGGCAACACTGACCAGGACAAGATGAATGTGGCCCGCCGCACCTGCGGATATATCGGGACGCAGTTCTGGAACCAGGGACGCACACAGGAGATCAAGGAACGGGTGCTGCACCTGTAAACCATAGACGGCAAAAAAGGGACGCTCTGTGGGGCGTCCCTTTGCTGGCGGGAAAATGGAGAGAGTATGAACTACGCGAGTATCAAAAACTGCGATATTGCCAACGGCGAGGGGGTGCGGGTGACGCTCTTTGTGAGCGGCTGCACCAACCACTGTGAAAACTGCTTCCAGCCGGAGACATGGGATTTTGGCTATGGGGAGCCCTTTACCCCGGCGGTGGAGGATCGATTGATAGAGATGCTGCGGCCCGGTTTTATCAATGGGCTGACGCTGCTGGGCGGCGAGCCGATGGAGCCGCAGAACCAGCGGGCGCTGCTGCCTTTCCTGCGGCGGGTAAGAAAAGAGCTGCCGGAGAAAACCATCTGGGCGTTTAGCGGCTTCACCTGGGAGGAGCTGAATACCCCCGGCAGTCACCCCTGCTGCGAGGTGACGCCGGAGCTGCTATCCCTGCTGGATGTGCTGGTGGACGGACGCTTTGTGCAGGCACTGTATGATATCTCCCTGCGGTTTCGGGGCTCCAGCAACCAACGCATTATTGATGTGCCAAAGACGCTGGAGAGCGGGAATTTGACGCTGTGGCAGGGATAAATAGCCGCAGAGAGCTGGCGGGCGCACCGGAATGGGGGAGGGCTGCCATCCCGTAAGGGGGCAGCCCGACATGGAATGGAGGGGCGCCCGCCGGATGGGGAGCGGCGGAATATAGAAAAGCCGGGCAGGCGATGAAACCTGCTCGGCTTGTATTTTATGGGGAAGATCAGGCCTTCCACAGGCCATGGAGATTGCAGTAGGCGTAAACGCTTTCCACCTCATCCCCTTCGCAGAGGGCAAAGCAGATCTCGGGAGCGTCGCCGGGGTGCAGCTCCTTGCGCTGGTTGCCCTGCTTGGTGTGGATGGAAACCCACTCGATGTAGTGCTCCGGCAGCATGGGATGCTCCACAGAGCCGACCTTGACATGGACGATGCCGTTTTCCACTGTCCAGACAGGGACATGCTTCTCCACGGCCGCGTCGGTCGTGCCGGGGATGATCTCGCTCATCGGCTCACCGCAGCAGATGACGGGAACGCCCGTGTCCTTGACCTTGGCAATGATGTTGCCGCAATGCTTGCAAATGTAAAACTTCTGCTCCATGATGATTCTCCTTTTCTTTCTTTAATAGTTTTCTGCGTGAATTTCAAAATAGCTCTGGGGATGGTTGCAGGCGGGGCAAACCTCCGGGGCCTTCTCGCCCACGACGATGTGACCGCAGTTGCGGCACTCCCACACCTTGACCTCGCTCTTGGCAAAGACCTCCGCCATCTCCACATTGTGCAGCAGGGCACGGTAGCGCTCCTCATGGTGCTTTTCAATGGCGGCTACCAGGCGGAAACGCTGGGCCAGCTCATGGAATCCCTCCTCGTCGGCGGTTTTGGCGAAGCCGTCGTACATATCCGTCCACTCGTAGTTCTCGCCCTCAGCGGCGGCGAGAAGATTTTCGGCGGTGTCGCCGATGCCGTTCAGCTCTTTGAACCACAGCTTGGCATGTTCCTTCTCGTTATCGGCGGTTTTAAGGAACAGCGCCGCGATCTGCTCGTAGCCTTCCTTCTTGGCCTTGGATGCAAAATAGGTGTACTTGTTGCGTGCCTCGGACTCACCGGCAAAGGCAGCCATCAGATTTTTTTCGGTTTGAGTACCTGTGTATTTCGTTTCTTTCATGGTCAATGCTCCTTTCAGCTTTTCTGCTTTTATTGTACCAAATTTATGATTTTTTTCTGTGACAAGGTCACATTTCTTTTTATTCTAGACGATTTAGTCTGTTCTTATCCCGCAGCGTGATTGCGCCTCGTCTTAGCTCCACAAGCCCGTCCTCTGAGAAGCTTTTGAGCATTCGTGCCACTGCCTCCCGCGCCGAGCTGATGTGCTGGGCGATCTGCTCATGGGTCATGCGTATCGTGTCGGAGCCGGTACGCTCCGCTTCGGCAAGGAGAAATTCTGCCAGCCGACGGTCCAACCCCTTGAACATGATCTGCTGCATCGCCCACATCACATCAGAAAACCGTTTCGTTGCCAGCTCATAGAGGAAGCAGCGGACATATAGATTTTTCTCCTTGAGCGCAGCAATGACATTTGCAGGGATAATCAGAACGTCCGTATCCATTCCTGCGGTCATTTGCGTATCAAAGGTGATTTGACTGATCACACAGGAGGCAGAAAGCACGCATAATTCGCCCGGATACAGCCGGAACAATGTGACTTCCCGCCCCTCCTCGGAGAGAAGATAGGTGCGGATCTCGCCGGAAAGGACGAACAGCATTCCAAGACATTCGTTGTCGCTGTTGTGTACGAACGCACCCTTTTCATAATGACGGACAAATGTACTTCGGCGCAGCGTTTCTTGCTCCTGTTCGGTCAAGGATGACCAGAACGGAAGTTGTGTCAGTGTGCGTTCCATATCAATGGCAGCTATGCTTGCCGCAGCCGTGCTCACCACAGGTGTGACCAGCCTCGCCGTGCGCATGGTCATGGTGGTCACAGTGAACATTGGGATCGTAGCCCAGATTTCCGCTGAGCAATGCGTTCACCGCTGCGTCAGCGTCCCCGCTGACACCGCCGTAGAGCTTGATGCCCGCTTCGGCGAGTGCTGCCTGCGCACCGCCGCCGATGCCTCCGCAAATCAAAGTGTCCACGCCGTGCTGCATCAGGAAGCCTGCCAGTGCGCCGTGACCGCTGCCGTTGGTATCAACAACTTCCGCATGAGTGATTTTGCCGTCCACAGCTTCATAAAGCTTGAACTGCTCGGTGTGACCGAAATGCTGAAAGATTTGACCGTTTTCATAGGTAACTGCAATTTTCATAATGGAATCTCCTTTGCAATTTTTGTTGAATTTTTCTGTGTTGGCTCTCTGCATCCGGCAGCAGCGGCCGCAGTGGGCTGCCTCCTGTCCTCCGCAGATGCGGTAGTTTCCCCCGGTGATTTGCAGCGGTTTCCCGTGGACAAGGCACGATGCGATCTTGCGCCGTGCGCTTTCGTAAATCTCCTGCACGGTAGAGCGGGAAATATCCATCTGCGCGGCACACTGCTCGTGGGTTTGCTGCTCCAAGTCAACCAGCCGAATGACCTCGTACTCGTCCAGCGTCAGCAGGATCGGCTCGGTATCCCCACACCCGTTGGGGCAGAAGGTATCGACCTGTGGTGCGCCACAAATCCGACGGCACCGTGGCGGTCTTGGCATGGATATGCCTCCTTTGTTTTCGGTATATGCCGATTATAGCGCCTTAAACAGAAAAAAGCAATATTCTCTTCAAAAGCCGCTGCAATTTCCATCCACATGTGACAGAACTTCGCAGGGCATGATGAATTTGCTTGGATTCATTATGAGTTTAGTTTACATGCAAGCCGTTCACGGGCGGTTGTCCACCTATGAACGGCTTGTAAATTCTCAAAATTTTTTTAGTCCCTACTTGACCGCTTTTTCTTTCACCCACAGGAGAACTGTCCGGTGGGTGATTTTTAATTGCTCTGCGGCCTGTCTTGCGGAAATTCCGCTCCAGCCGCCGGCAGCGCTCCCGTGTCGAAACACGTGCATCGCCATAGTCTGACCTTCAATCAATCGGATGGATCAGTTGCAAACAAATATGCAGCAGCCCAGACCGCTTTCAACGGCAGTCTGGGCTGTTGTATATGGAATCGGTTATTCCGGCTCAGTGTGCGGCCAGCTCGCAGGTGCGTTCGTAGGCGGCGATCACTGCGTCCATGGCAGCGGCGCGGGCGCCGCGCTGTTCCAGCGCGCGGACGCCTGCGATCGTCGTTCCGCCGGGGCTGCAAACCTCGGATTGGAGCTTTCCGGGGTGCTTGCCGGAGGCAAGCGCCATTTCTGCCGCGCCGATCATGGTCTGTGCGGCAAGTGCCAGCGCCTGCGGATATGGCAGGCCGCAGCTTACGCCGCCGTTTGCCAGCGCGCCCGCATCGATGGTCGCGGTCGCGCGGAGGTTATTGGCCGCGTTGGCCGCGCTGTCCAGATACGCGCCCATCCCGGCCAGCTGGGAGCCGAGGTCGCTTGCCGCACCGCCTGCGTCAGCGGTTGCCTGATCGGTGAGCGTTTTCAATTCCTTCAACTGGTTCTGCAGCTGCCCCTTCGTGCTCTCGGAGACGGTCACGGCGACATACGGCTCGACCTGACCGGCGATGCCGCCGACGTCCTTGCGGCCGTAGATTGTGCCGGAGTTCGTATTATTGAGCAGATACCCGCTCGTCACGCCCGCAATGCCGCCGACGTTGTAGCCGACGTGCTCATAGCCGACCGTGCCGGTATTTTCGCAGACTGCGATCAGGCCAGTATTCCGGCCCGCAATGCCGCCTGTGGCGGTCGTGGTGAGGAAGGTCTGCGTGGTGGCAAGATTGGCAAGATCAAGCGTGGTGTCGATCTGAACGTCGCTGAGGCTCAGCGCAGAGTCGATGTTGTCAATATTGACGCTGCCTGTATTCGTGCAGTGCCGGATGGTGCCCGCATTCTGGCCCGCGATGCCGCCCGTGGCGGTCGTGCCCTGCACCTTGCCCTCGAACGAGCAGCTGACGATCTGGCCGGAGGCCTGATTGCGGCCCACGATGCCGCCGATCTGCGTGTCGCCCTGCACCATGCCGGTGAATGTGCAGCAGACGATCTTGCCGTAGTTCTCACCCGCAATGCCGCCGCAGGCGATCTTATCGCCGCCCGCAGCTACAGAGCCCGCAACATTCAGGTTTGCCACGCGTCCGCCGGGCAGGATCGTGCCGAACAGCCCGGCGGGGCTGGCATTTTCCGTGAGATTGAAATCGGAGATGGTATGCCCGCGCCCTTCAAACGTGCCGCCGAAGGAGGCTGCAGGCGTAAAGTCCACGCCGGAAAGCGAAATATCCGCGCGCAGGATGAAGGTTTTTCCCTGCGACCAGGTATCGAGCGAACAGCTTTTCGCGAACGCGGCAAACTCTTCAGCAGAGTCCAGATAGACGGTCTGCATACTGACGGATGCCGCGGCTGCCGGGAGAACGGTCAGGCAAAGCGCCAGCACCAGCAGCACCGCACCCACGCGGGCCCGAAGCGTTCTGTTATTCATGCGCGTCATCCTCCTTTTCCGTCTGCGCCTGCGGCGCGTCCGCGGTTTCCGGCTCTGCCGTGCCGGAGAGCAGGCTGATATTGACGTCCCCCTCCACGACCGCGTGTACAATGCCGCTGATCTGGCCGTGAATTTCGCCGCGCACCATGCCGTCGATGCGCACGCGGCCCGCAGACTGATGCGAGGAGACGGCGGAGGGCATATCGAACGCAGTCTTATCAATGACCTTCTCACCCAGAAGCAGAATCTGCGGCAGAATGAACATGACGATGAAGATCGTGAGGATCGTGCCGCGGCCAAGGCTGTCGCCGATACCGGCGATAGCGGCGTTGGAGGTCATCTGTCCAATGAGGATACCGGCGATGGCCATCATGAGGCCCGAGGTGATGATCGTCGGGAAGGACAGGTTCATCGTTTCGATGATCGCATCCTTCTTGGGCATTTTGTCCTTGAACTCCATGAATCGGCTGGTCGTGACGATGGCGTAGTCGATGTTCGCGCCCATCTGGATGGACGAGACGACCAGATAGCTCAGGAAGAACAGGGGGCTATTGGTGATGGTCGGGATGCCGTAGTTGATCCAGATGCTGCCCTGAATGACCACGATCAGCAGCACCGGGATACCGGCTGATTTGAACGTGAACAGCAGCACGACCAGAACGATCAGGATAGACAGCACCGACACGACGACATTGTCGCGCGAGAACGAGGTCTTGAAGTCCTGCTCGGACGAGGAATCGCCCACGACGTATACCTCGCCGTCCGGATAGTATTTGTGCGCGACGACGCGCATTTGGTCGAGGAAGTCATACGTCTCGTCGCCGCCCACGGGCAGGTTCAGATAGACGAGCATACGGGTATAATCGTCGGACTGCAGCTGCTTGCGGGCGTTGGTGATCTGCGAATAGGCGCTTTCCAGCGTCTCGGTCATATCGGCGTCGAGCGAAACGTAGCCGTCCTGCATTTCACCGTAGAGGAAGGTGAACATATCGATGAGCGGCACGGAGTAATTGGGAAGACCGCCGATGATCTTGCCGTAATTGCCGCCGTCGGCGGCATAGGCCGCGTAGAGAAGCTCCGCGACCTCATAGTCGAGGTCGGTCAGCTCGGAAAACTGCCGCGGCGTCAGTGCGTCGGTCAGCATATAGCCGCCCATGGCCTCCACATTGGAAAGGCCCAGCGTGGAATCGACCTCGTCGTATGTCCCAAGCTCATCCAGCAGCTTCTTTTCCGCCGCATAATCCCCTGCCGGGACCACGACGGCAACCATATTCGTCGAGCCGAAGGTGTCATCCATGAGATCATCCGCGATCTGCTGCTCCGAGCGCTTGGTCGTCTCCAGATAGCTGAAGCCGTAGACATACGGGCAGTTATTCGCAAGAAGCATGGCGACGATGATGACCGCCAGAAAAATCGGCGGAATGATCTTCTTTGTCGCATAGGCAAACCTGCCGACGAACGGAATTTTGGGAACGAAATTCTTGTGCCGCGTTGCGTCAATTTTTTTGCCGAAGAGCACCAGAAGGCCCGGCATGAGGAAGAACACCGCGAACAGCGAGAAGAAAATGGACTTGATCAGGCAGATGCCGAGGTCAAAGCCCAGACGGAACTCCATAAAGAGCATCGCGACCAGGCCGCCGATCGTCGTCAGGCTGCTGCCGCAGATCTCCGGCACAGCCTTGCTCAGAGCGACAATGACGGCCTCGCGGGTGGGAAGCTTTTCGTGCTCTTCTTTATAGCGGTTGCAGAAAATGATCGCGTAATCCACAGACAGGGCCAATTGCAGCACGATGGTAACGGAGTTTGACACGAACGAGATCGTGCCGAGCAGGAAGTTCGTGCCCATGTTCAAAAGCGCCGCTGCAATGAACGTAATGAGCAGCACCGGCACCTCCGCATAGGTCTGCGAGGTCAGGATCAGCACGGACACGACGACGATTGCCACGATGATGACGATCACGCCGATCTCCTGCGCCAGCGTCTTGGACGCGGTATCGCCGAAGGTCGCCGAGACGTAGATGTCATAGCCGGAAAGCTCATCCTCGACCCGGTTCATGACCGTCTCGCACATCTCGTCCGTCTCGGAATAGTCGAAGGTAATGTTGTAGAGCGCGGAGGCGTTGGTATAGTGCTCCTTCGTGTCGTCAAACGTAACGCTCTGCACGCCGTCGACCGCTTCAAGCCGCTCGGATACGGCCTGCGCCTCGTCATAGGTCACGTTGACAAGCATGACCTTTGCCGTGCCGAAGGTGATGAATTCATCCTCCATCAGATGCAGGCCCCTGTATGTCTCCGAATCCTTCGGCAGATACGCCGAAAGCTGGTTCTCCACCTGCACCCAGTTCCGTGAAAACACGGAAAACACCAGCCCGATGGCGACGATCAGAAAAATCAGATTCCGCTTGTCAACAATAAAGCTGGCAAGCTTATACATGAAGCCCTCTTCGTTGTTTTTCGGTTCCCGACTCATGATTCACACTCCCGTATTTGGATTCTCCTGAAAATTTAATCCAGTTTAGCACAAAACAGCCGGATCTGGCAATAGGCAAGCAGGAAAAGATGTGTAAAAACCGCACGCACCGGAGCCGCGCAAAAATCCCCCGGCGGCTGCCGGGGGAATCGCTTCTTTTATTTTGCCGTGCCGAGATACGCGGCCTTGACCTCCTCGTTGGCGGCCAGCTCTTCGCCGGGGCCCTGCATGAGGATGGAGCCGGTCTGCATGACGTAGGCCCAGTCCGCGATTTTGAGCGCCATGTTCGCGTTCTGCTCGATGAGAAGCACCGTGATGCCCTGGCGGTTGATCTCGCGGATGATCTCGAAAATGCCCCGGACGACGATGGGTGCAAGGCCCAGAGACGGCTCGTCCATCATGATGAGCTTCGGTTTTGCCATGAGCGCACGGCCCACGGCCAGCATCTGCTGCTCGCCGCCCGAGAGCGTCCCGGCCTGCTGCCACGCACGCTCCTTCAAACGCGGGAAGAGGTCGTAGACCCGGGCCAGATCGTCCGCCAGCGGGTCCTTGCGCAGGTATGCGCCGATGCGCAGATTTTCTGCAACAGTCAGGTTCTCGAACACGCGGCGGCCCTCCGGCACGAGCGTAACGCCGCTCGAAACGATCTGGTCGGTCGATTTTCCGACCAGATTCGCGTCGTTCAGGAGAATTTCACCCGATTTCGGCCTGACCAGTCCGGCGACTGCCTTCAGCGTGGTCGATTTGCCCGCGCCGTTCGAGCCGATGAGGGTGACGATCTTGCCCTCCTCGACCTTCAGGTCGATGCCCTTGACGGCCTCAATGCCGCCGTAGGAGACGACCAGATTCTTGATTTCCAGAATATTACGCATCCTCGTCCACCCCCAGATACGCGTCAATGACGCGCGGATCGTTTTGGATCTCCGCCGGAACGCCCGCCGCGATCTGCTTGCCGAAGTCGATGACATAGATGCGGTCGGAGATGTCCATAACAAGATTCATGTGATGCTCGATGAGGAAGATGGTCAGGCCGAACCGGTCGCGGATGCTGCGGATGAAAGCGGTCAGCTCAAGCGTCTCCTGCGGGTTCATGCCAGCCGCAGGCTCGTCGAGCAGCAGCAGCTTCGGACTGGTCGCCAGCGCGCGGGCAATTTCAAGCCTGCGCTGCTTGCCATACGGCAGAACCGTCGCCAGCTCGTCCTTTACATCGTCAAGGCCGACGATTTTCAGCAGCTCCAGCGCCTTTTCGCGCTGCGCAGCCTCCTCCTTATGGTTGGCGCGGAACGTGGCGGAAAAAACATTGGACGTGCGGCGCACGTGCATGGCCGTCAGGACGTTTTCAAAAACGGTCATGGACTTGAACAGACGAATGTTCTGAAACGTGCGCGCGATGCCGCGCTTTGTGATCTTGTCGGGCGTGTAGGAGACGGTCGGCAGGGACAGATACCGCTCCGACTCCGCTCCCGCATAGCTCTTTTTCATCTTGCCGCGCGGATGGTTGCAGACGATGGGTTCGCCCATGAAGTCCACACGGCCGTTGGTCGGCTCGTAAACGCCGGTGATGCAGTTGAAGGCCGTGGTCTTGCCGGCGCCGTTCGGGCCGATGAGGGCGACGATCTCGCCGGGATAGATATCCATGGACAGGTCGTTGACGGCGACGACGCCGCCAAACTGCATCGTGATATGCTCCACATGAAGGACGGGTGTGCTCATGCCTGTTTTCCTCCCTTCGCGGATTCTTTCCGCAGCCTGTCGGCAAGCCCGGCCAGCGAAAGCTCACGGGTGCCCATGATGCCCTTGCGGAAGAAGAGCACCACGATCATGATGATGACCGAGAACACGACCATCCGGAAGCCCGTGCGCAGCAGCGGGACCTTGAACGCGCCGATATACGTCTCGTTGTCCAAAAACCGCAGCCACCACTCCGAGCACGCGATGAACAGGAACGAGCCGATGCAGCTGCCGGAGATGGAGCCGATGCCGCCGATGACGACGATAAGCAAAATCTCATACGTCATGGCGGATTTGAATGTATTGGCCTGCACCGTGGTCTGATACATGGCCAGCAGCGCGCCGGATATCCCGGCAAAGAACGAGGAAATGGTAAACGCCATGCGTTTATGGTGGGCAAGGTTGATGCCCATGGCTTCGGCAGCGATCTCGTCATCACGGATGGCTTTGAAGGCACGGCCATAGGTGGAGTTGATGAGCAGCAGAATGATGGCGATGCAGATGCCGGAGAAGAGGAAGGGCATCACGGTTTCCAGATGCAGGGTCGTGCCGCCCAGCGAAAGGTTGAAGCTGGCAAAGCTGGTAAAGCCGTACAGAAGGTTGGAGCCGTTGGTCAGCGGGCCAAAGCCCTCGTAAACCACGGCGGCACGGATGATCTCGGCAAAGCCCAGTGTAGCAATGGCAAGATAGTCGCTCTTGAGGCGAAGCACCGGCAGGCCGATGAGGAAGGCGAACAGCGCTGCGATAAAACCGGCCAGGATCAGGCAGAACACAACACCCAGCAGCAGGCCGAAGCCGCCCAGAGGTTTGGAGAGCAGTTCCGGGATGGAGAAGCCGATGCCGCCGTTTGCATAGCGCTGATAGATGGACTTCTGCGAAGCGGCGGGAATGGTGAGGATGGCGTAGGTGTAGGCACCCAGCAGCATAAAACCTGCCTGACCCAGACTGAACAGGCCGGTAAAGCCGTTCAGCAGGTTCATGGAGACAGCCACCAGTGCATAGATGGCACCCTTGCGCAGCACGGTGAGCAGCATGGAGGGCACAAAGCTCAGGTTATCCAGTGCCAGCAGCACCACCAGCAGAGCGGCCAGCGCCAGTGCGGCCCGGAGATAGATGCGTTTTTTCTCTTGTTTCATGGTCATCACACTTTCTCGGTCAGGTTTTCACTGAACAGGCCGGTAGGCTTGACGGCCAGCACCACGATCAGCAGTGCAAAGGTGAACGCATCACTGAAGGTGGTAGCGCCTGCACCTTTAATAAGGCTCTCGCAGATGCCGATGATGAAGCCGCCGATCACCGCACCGGGAATGGAGCCGATGCCGCCGAACACCGCAGCCACAAAGGCTTTCAGGCCGGGCATCGCACCCACAGTGGGGGTGACTGCCGTGTAGTTGGAAAAATACATCATGGAGCCGATGGCCGCAAGAAAGCTGCCCACCGCAAAGGTAAAGGAGATGACATTGTTGATCTTGATGCCCATCAGCTGAGCGGTCTCAAAATCGCGGGAAGCTGCGCGCATGGCCATGCCGATCTTGGTCCTCTGGATCAGGGTAACAAGTGCTGCCACCAGCACAATGACGAGGAACGGCGTTACCACCGTCACCCGCTTGGTCTGGCAGCCCAGCACCGT
>OLXR01000808.1_pt1 | contig 11751 bp, 7 predicted proteins | sample 1673941 | NCBI WGS metagenome assembly OLXR01 (sample SAMEA103958134, study PRJEB25191) | human gut metagenome
CAAACGTGCTTGGTCCGGTGGTATCTATGATGAGGCTCGCAGAAACTGGATTTATTCTTTGAACTGGAATCCTTCGGCACGTACAGCTTTCAAGAACAATGCTTGGAACAAGGCTCGGATTGAAGCGATAGGTAACTCTATCCGTACTTGGATTAACGGAGTGCCTTGCGCTAATATCTGGGACGACATGACTCCTGTCGGATTTATAGCTTTACAGGTACACGCTATTGGTAATGCTGCTGACGAAGGAAAAACTGTGAGCTGGAAGAATATCCGTATTTGTACAGCAGACGTAGAGCGTTATCAGACACCGGAGTCTCAGGCTGCACCGGAAAGAAATCTGATTCCTAACACACTGTCTCCGCGTGAGAAGAAAGATGGCTGGGCTTTGTTGTGGGATGGCAAGACTAATGAAGGCTGGAGAGGAGCGAAACTGTCTACTTTCCCTGCAAAAGGCTGGAAGATGGAAGACGGCATTCTTAAGGTGATGAAGAGTGGTGGCGCTGAATCTGCCAATGGCGGTGATATTGTAACTACCCGCACATATAAGGACTTTATTCTGACCGTAGATTTCAAGATAACTGAAGGTGCAAATAGTGGAATCAAGTACTTCGTTAATCCGGAAATGAATAAGGGTGCTGGTTCTGCTATCGGTTGCGAGTTCCAGATTCTGGATGATGATAAACATCCTGATGCTAAACTTGGTGTAAAAGGTAACAGACAGTTAGGCTCATTGTATGATCTGATTCCGGCTCCTAAGAATAAACCTTTCCATAAGAAAGAGTTCAATACAGCTACTGTTATTGTTAAGGGCAATCATGTAGAACACTGGCTGAATGGAGAAAAGCTGATTGAGTACGACCGTAATAATGCGATGTGGAATGCATTAGTTGCTTATAGTAAGTATAAGAACTGGCCTAACTTCGGAAATATTATTGAAGGCAATATCCTTTTACAAGACCACGGAGATGAAGTTTGGTTCAAGAATGTGAAGATTAAGGAATTGAAATAAGAATATCCTGTATAAAAAAGAAGGAGTTGTGTCGAAAATCTTATTCTGCGAATGAATTTAGTTTCAGGCATAACTCCTTTTACTTTTGATAGATGAAAATAGCTATTCAACATTTGTACAGACCATCCCATGAGGGGGACGGATTACTTTACGCTTGGTTCTCTTCTATGCATACGCGTGTAGATATTCTTTTGTACAGTCAGAAGCCAGAAGAAGAATTGATGTCTGTGGTTGAACGCATACATGCAGCATTGAGTTATCTGGAAAAAATAGCTAATTATTATGACCCTGCCAGCGAGCTGGCTGTTATTAACCGGACCGCTTCTATATGTCCAGTGATTCTGAGCAGGCAACTTTATACAATGATTGATTTGTGCATGGAATATCATGGGAAAACGTCAGGATGCTTCGATGTCACAGTTCATTCAGAGAATTATAATCCGGACACCATTCATTCGGTGTATTTGTCAGCGGAAGAACGCAGTATCTTTTTCCAGCAACCGGGAATTACCATCAACCTTTCGGGATTCTTGAAAGGATATGCCCTGGAAACTGTCAGAGCTATATTGAACACCTGCTGTATAGAGAATGCCTTGATTAATATGGGCAACAGCTCTGTACTTGCCTTAGGTGATCATCCAGCCGGGACAGGGTGGAAAGTTAATTTTGGAAACCGCCTGGAAACAGATAAAATAGGTATGAAGCAGAGTGTTCTTCTTTGTAATGAATGCCTTACTACTTCCGGAAATGAATCGGATGGACGCAAACATATCATTTCTCCCCACGATGCCTCTTTTGTAGAGGGCATTAAACAGATAGCTGTTGTAACAAAGAACGGAGCTGTCGGAGAAATACTGTCTACCGCTCTGTTTGCCGCCAGTCCGGAACAACGCGAGGCTTTGCTTGTAAATCTTCGTCCTTTACTTATCGACTACTTCCTTATTGGTTATTAGACGACTGGATTTTTCCTTTTTGGGATGATAAAACGGACTTAGAGTAGCCTTTTGACCATATTATTCCATTTATCGGTCTATTTCTTTTATTACTTCTGTTGATTTTTGGTTTTCTTTGTACCATCGATTATCAATCTAACTTTTATATGAAAAATAAGATTTTATTAGCAGGGCTTTTTTGCTGTAGCCTTATTTCAACAGAAGCACAAGTATTACTGGATAAGAACGCTGGTAAAAACAGTTTCCCTATTGTTTCTCCGTCTGCCAATGTAGTGGTTTGTTTTGATGGAAAGGATGAGACTGTGGTTCGTAAAAGTGTGTCTTTATTTACAGATGATGTCCGTCGCGTGACAGGGCAGGATCTGAAAGCACAAGCAAGTAATCCGGGTGAGGTCTCGGCTCGTTATGCTATTATTGTAGGGACAGCCGGAAAAAGTGCTTGGATCGATGCGTTGACAGCTAAAAAGAAAATAGATATAACTCCTATCGCCGGTGGATGGGAACGGTATATGATAGAAACGGTTGATAATCCTGCACCGGGAATTAAAAAAGCCATTGTTGTAGTTGGTAGTGACAGACGTGGTACTGCTTACGGACTTCTTTCCATATCGAAAGCAATAGGAGTCTCTCCTTGGTATTGGTGGGCCGACGCTCCGATAAAACAGCAGAAAAAGCTGGCTGTCAATGTTCATAAATTCGTTTCAAAAGAACCTACTGTTAAATTCAGAGGTATTTTTATCAATGACGAAGATTGGGGACTTTACCGCTGGTCAAAGAACAATTATGAGAAGGAACGTGGAAACTTTGGACCGAAAACGTATGCACAAGTTTGTGAATTATTGCTCCGCCTTCAGGCTAATTATCTCTGCCCGGCTATGCACGATGCGTCTATGGCATTCCACCGTATCCCTGAAAATAGATTGGTTGCAGATAGTTTTGCTATCGTTATGGGTTCCTCTCATTGCGAACCGCTGTTGTTCAATACGGCAAGCGAATGGAAACGTGATAAGATGGGGGAATGGGATTACATCAATAATAGGGCAGGGGTGGACAGTGTTCTGAGAGCTCGTGCAAACGAATGTGCTCCTTTTGAAAATGTATACACTCTGGCACTGCGTGGGTTGCACGATAGAGCGATGAACGCAAGTAATAACATGTCGGATAGAAAACAGATGCTTCAGGATGCGTTGATGGCACAACGAAAAATGTTGATCGATGCAACAGGTAAACGTGGAGAAGATATTCCGCAAGCTTTTACTCCATATAAGGAGGTATTGGATGTGTATGATGAAGGTTTGGAACTGCCGGATGATAATTATGGATATATGAAGCGTTTGAGTAGCCCGAAAGAACAGAAACGTTCCGGACGTTCGGGGGTTTATTATCACTCTTCTTATCTGGGCAAGCCTCACGACCATCTTTGGATGAATACTACTTCGCCCACATTGATGTATGAAGAGCTCCGAAAGGCTTACGATATGACAGCAGATCGGATCTGGTTACTCAATGCCGGTGATATCAAGGCGTGTGAGTTCGCTGTCGATTTTTTCCTGTCGATGGCATATGATATCGATTCTTTCAATTTTGACAGAGCGGCTGCTTATCGGACAGAATGGTTATGTGGTATGCTGGGCGACGAATACCGTAATGAATATCAAGATGTGCTCAATTCATTCTATAAACTGGCCTTCGCCCGCAGACCGGAATTTATGGGATGGGGCTATCAGTGGGCTACCGACAAGCATGGAAGAGAGCGGAATACAGATACTGATTTCTCCTTGACGAATTATAGAGAAGTAGATTCTCGCCTGAGTGAATATCGTCGAATCGGAAGTATTACAGAGGAAATATTGAATAAATTACCGGAAGAGAAAAAGGCATGTTTTTATCAGTCAATGTATTATCCGGTGAAAGGATGTGAACTGTTGAACAGAATGATACTGGACGGACAGAGAAATCGTTGGTATTCCATTCAGCAAAGAGCAGCTACCGGAAAATTGGAAAAAACGGTGAAAGCCTGCTATGACAGTTTGCAAGTGATAACAAAAGGGTATAATTCGCTGCTTGGTGGTAAATGGAATCATGTAATGACTATGAAACAAGGATTCGCTGCTGCTTATTTTGAACTTCCGGCATTGAGAAAAGCTTCATTGGCACCTACTGCTGTGTTGGGAGTAATGGCAGAGGGAGAAGATGTGCTGAAGGGGCTGAAGAGTTTCCATTCATTGCCTTGCTTCAATACTTATCTGCGTCAGTCTTATTATGTAGATGTTTTCAATAAAGGAGCAAGTCCGTTGAAATGGAAAGCATCTGTAACGGATAGCTGGATACTGTTGAGTAAGAAAGCGGGTGAGACTTCCACAGAGGAACGGATTGAAGTATCGATTGACTGGGAAAAGGTTCCGACCGGCGAAAAAGTATTTGGGGTACTGGAGATTACTTCCGCCCAAGGTGAGAAGGAAAATGTGTATGTTTCTGTATTTAATCCTTCCTCTCCTTCATTGGCCGAAATGGATACTTTATTTGTAGAACATAACGGATATGTTTCTATCGATGCGGCAAGCTTCCATCGGAAAGTGGAAAATAAAGCAATCAAAATGCGATCAATACCTAATCTGGGTATCGAAAATACGGCTATTCAGTTAGGTGATCCGACAGCTGCGCCGCAACGAACTGCAGGGCGTAGCACGCCACGTCTGGAATACGATTTCTATACTTTTGAGCAAGGTTCAGTTGATGTTTATACCTATGTGCTGCCTACCTTTGTGACAAGTAAGGATAGAGGATATGCCGGACACGAAGCTACGAACATTGAAACTAAATATGGAGTGTGTATTGATGAGGGCCCTGTACTGAATCCGTCTACTTCTTCTTTTGAGTATGCGCAAATTTGGTATGAGAGTGTATTGAAAAACTGTAGAATCAATAAGACAACTTTGCATATTGACAAACCGGGTAAGCATACAGTGAAAATTATTTGTGGAGATGCCGGAACAGTACTGCAAAAGATTGTATTAGACTTTGGAGGAATGAAACGTTCCTATTTTGGACCACAACCGACAAGGAAATAGAGTTGTTTGATTAATAGGTAGTTAAGGATTGCCATAGTTGTTATGATTATGGGTGATAGGGTTTGTATTCAATCTTTATTTACCAAGTTATGCGAATCAGTATTCAGTTGCTGATTCGCATATATCCTTTGCCAAATAATACCAAGATGAAAAAACACTTTTTACTTATACTCTTTTTGCTTTTGGCCACAGTTGTTGAGGCTAATCCGGTAAAGCAAATGTTGGAACGTTTCCAGAAAGGTCTTTCCAACCGATTTAAAATTGAAATCCGTTCTTCTTCTGACCAGGGCGATTACTTTGAACTGTATGGTGGTGGGCGAAAAGTCACAGTCCGTGCTAATAATTATGTAAGTGCTGCTTTTGGCATTAATTGGTATCTGAAGTATTATTGCCATGCTCATGTGTCTTTTTGTGAGGACAGATTACCGGATTTACCTGTGGATCTGCCTCAGGTGAAAGAACGCCATGAAACGGTATTATCCGACAATTTCTATATGAATTATTGTACTTTTAGTTATACTACAGCTTTTTGGGACTGGAAACGTTGGGAACGCGAGATAGACCTGATGGCTCTAAGCGGCATTAACATGCCGATGGCCATGGTTGGGGCAGAAGTTGTGTGGCGGAATACATTGTTGAAGTTTGGATATACACTTCCTGAGGTGAAAGAGTTTTTGTGTGGTCCGGCTTATTTCGGTTGGTTGTTGATGGGGAATTTGGAGAATATCGGTGGTCCTCTACCTGATGAATGGTTTAAGGAACAGACCGTTTTGCAGAAGAAAATACTTGCCCGTATGCGTGAGTATGGGATGAAACCCGTTTTTCAGGGATTCTTTGGAATGGTTCCGTCCTCATTGAAAGAAAAATATCCGGAAGCACATTTGGTAGAGCAAGGGCTGTGGAATTCACTTCAACGCCCACCGGTACTCGATCCTGCTGATCCATTGTTTGAGCAGATGGCAAGGGTATGGTATACTGAATATGAGAAGCTTTATGGTAAAGCTGATTTGTTTGGCGGTGACCTTTTTCATGAAGGTGGGAAAACCGGGGGGATTGATGTTACGGATGCAGCCCGTCGGGTACAAACAGCTATGAAGCAATATAATCCGGATGCGACTTGGGTGATTCAGGCATGGTTGGGAAATCCGAAAAAAGAATTGTTGGCAGGGCTTGATAGAAAGCATACACTGATAGTTGATCTTGCTGCTGAGTTTTGGGATAACTGGCGGAAACGCAAGGGATTTGACGGCTTCCCTTGGCTATGGTCGCATATTTCCAATTATGGAGCTAATATTGGGCTACATGGGCGTTTGGATGCTATAGCTACTGGTCCAATAGATGGTCGGAAAGACCCGGAGGCATCACCAAGTATGAAAGGAACCAGTTCTACACCGGAAGGAATAGAAGTGAATCCGGTGGTTTTTGATTTGTTGAATGAAATGCGCTGGCGTTCGGAATATTTGGATATTGATACTTGGCTGAAAGAGTATTCCGTACGTCGTTATGGGGCGGAAGATGAGAATTTGAAAAAGGCGTGGATCATTTTTCACCGTACAGCTTATGGAACTTATTCCGGTCATCGCCGTCCATCAGAGTCTGTATTTTGTGCACCTCCTAGTTTAAAAAGGGATAAAATTACGGCTTCTGCCTGGAGCCAATGCCGAATCTTTTATGATCCGGATCTTTTCGCCCAGGGAGTAGGACTATTCTTGCAGAGTGCAGATCATCTGAAGCAGACGTCAACTTATCAGTATGATGCAGTCGATTTCGTCCGTCAGTATCTTGCGGATTTAGGACGGGAAGCATATTACAATCTGGTGGATGCTTATCGGGCGAAAGATACGAAACAGTTTGATTACTGGTCGGAGAGGTTTCTGCAGCTGATTAAGGATCAAAATGAGTTACTGTCCACTCACGAATGCTTCTTCGTGGGACGCTGGCTGGATATGGCCCGTTCGAAGTCAAAGCAGCCTGAATTGCAGGATTTGTATGAGTACAATGCCCGTATGCTGATCGGGACATGGACGGAGACGCTTAGTCCGGTGCGCGACTATGCCCACAAGGAATGGGGCGGACTGTTGAAGGATTATTATCTGCCTCGCTGGACTAATTACATCGCTTATCTTAAAGGTACATTGGAAGGACGTTCACTTACTGTTCCGAACTCGTTTCAAGTGGAGAAGGCGTGGATAAATGCACATAATAAGTATGTGCTTGAGACTGGTGTTGATCCAGTGGAGACAGCCAAGAGAATGTATCGTAAATATCATATTTAATCATTACTCAAAAATAGTATTATGAAAGGATTGTTGAAAACAGCTGTATTATTGGCTACATTCTGCGCTACAGCCATGGCTTGTGGAGGTGGTGGAGAGGATGCATTGGATCAAAAGGGAGGTGATGGTGGCGGAACTGGCAATAAGGGTGATAAAGAAGAATCGGAACAACCATTTGTTGCTCATATTACTCCTATAGACAAACTCAATCAAGGTGTTCCGGTGATTAATTCGCACGCTGATGTCACTTCGCATTCGTCCTTGAAGATGAACTTTCGGACGTATTCACAATTGGGAGAGAGTGTACTAAAATCTGCCAAACCTAATTATGTACGGGTTAAGAAATTGGCTAATGATGGTTATATCATGTTCTATCACAACAATCAGATTGGTGCCAGTTGTTCTTATGCGACCAGTACGGACTTTAAAACATGGAGTTATAAAGGCAAGTTGTTTGCTAATTACAGTATTATCGACAGTAAAGGTGAAAAGAATGACCGGCGTTATTCAAATTGTGATGGGCTAGTACTTTCCAACGGAGATATTTTGGCCGTAGCCTCCTATAGGGCTAATAATGGGTATAGAGACTTGCCTAAAGATGCAGGTATTGAAATGAGGCGTAGTACCGATAATGGCGTTACATGGAGTGAACCGGTCTCAGTGTATCAGGGTGTCAACTGGGAGCCGTATTTGCTGGAATTGTCTTCGGGAGAAATCCATTGCTATTTCACGGACAGTAGCCGTACGGGTATTGAAGGCAAAGACACCGGAACTGCAATGGTCATATCCAGAGATGGCGGTCAAACGTGGACGCCTTCATTTGGTAGTATCCCTTACTATGTGATACGGATGAAGTGGGAGCAAGACGGAAAAACATACTTCAATCATCAGATGCCGTCTGTTATTCAACTTAAAGGTAGCAATGAACTGGCGGCTGCTGTAGAAACTAATAACCGTGGAACATATTATATATCACTGGCTTATTCCGGTGAAGATGGTGAATGGGATCATCTTGATGCGGATCAGGAAGGACCGGCTGATAGCGACAATCTGTCTTTTTTAGGTAGCGCTCCATATTTATCTCAGTTTCCATCGGGTGAGACTGTGCTTTCGTATAACAAATCTTCTACTTTCTATATGAAAATGGGGGATGCCAAAGCGCGTAATTTTGGAAGTGCTTATTCACCATTTTCGGGTAAGGGATATTGGGGAACGCTGAATCTGGAAAATTCGCATCAATTGGTGGGAGCGATGCCTGATACTTCTAATGGAACAATCATGTTATCACAATTTATTCTTAATCATCGTATTGATGCAATATGCCGCAGTGTAAAGGTAGATGGCAACAATCAGGAATGGGCGAATACGGACCATGCGCTTTTTGTCGGAGAAAAATCGCAAGTGCAGGGAACTCTCCGCTGTTCGTGTGATGACAAGAATGTATATTTCCTGGTGGAAGTACTTGACCGGAGCTTACTGAGAGGTGATTATGCTACTGTTTATCTCTCTCCGGATGATAGTAAAAGTTTGGCGAACGGTGCTAAACGGATACAAGTATCAATGGATGGATTGAAAAGTACCGAAACTTATGCCGGTAAATGGAATAGCGCGGAAATGGGGGTAGAAGTAAAAACCTATGTGTGCAATGATACCAATGAAGATCGTATTGACAACTATGGTTACATTGCCGAAATATCTATTCCGCGTTCCAGTTTGACAATTTCTTCGGGACAGGTGCTGGTCAATTTCTCTATTACTGATAATAAAGAAGAGGAAGCGGTTAGTGATGTATCTTCCATAAGTCGCTGGATACCAGTGGCAGGACTATAATCTAATTATAACGTGAGTATTAACTATATGTAAACAATTAAAATGATGAAAAAGAATTATTACTTAATTTGTGTATTGTTGCTGGCTGCATTCTGTACGACCAATGTAGCTACTGCTCAAAATTATTTTGGAGATTTTCCTGTAAAGGCAGATCCTAAGACTGTTGGCAATAAATTAAGCAGACGCTTGATGGAAACCAAACATCAGCTATATTTTGATAAGGGAATACATTATGCTGAGGTATGTACATGGTATGGAGCTCTTCGTTTTGCAGAATTGACGAATAACAAAGAGCTGATCAAACTGTTGAGAAATCGTTTCGAGCTATTGTTCCACTTGGAAAAAGAACTCTTGCCTCCACCCATACACGTAGACCAGAATATGTTTGGTTGCTTGCCTCTTAGATTTTATAATATAACGAAGGACCAGCGTTATCTGGATCTGGGGTTGCCGTATGCTGATACTCAGTGGCAGCTGCCTGCCAATGCAAACGAAGAAGAACGCAAATGGGATAAAAAAGGGTATTCTTGGCAAACTCGTCTTTGGATCGATGACATGTATATGATTACTATTGTACAGTCTGAGGCTTATAAAGCCACAGGAGATCCTAAGTACATCAATAGAGCTGCCAAAGAAATGGTTCTATATCTGGATGAATTACAACATCCTAACGGGCTTTTCTATCATGCACCGGATGTTCCTTATTATTGGGGACGTGGAGATGGCTGGATGGCTGTAGGAATGACAGAGCTTCTGTTCAATCTGCCAAAAAATGATCCGAACAGAGACCGGATTATGAAAGGCTATCTTTTGATGATGAACAATCTGAAGAAATACGTGAATAAAGATGGACTGTGGAACCAATTGATTGACCAGCCTGATTTTTGGACTGAAACATCCGGATCGGCAATGTTTACTTATGCCATGATTTTAGGTGTTCAGAACGGCTGGTTGGATAAAGAAGAATTTGCTCCTATTGCACGCAGAGCCTGGTTGGGCCTATGCAATTACATAGACGATAAGAATGATCTTACCGAAGTTTGTATTGGAACGGGAAAGAAAAATAGTAAGCAATATTATATGGACCGTCCTCGCATTGCCGGAGATTATCATGGACAGGCACCTATCTTGTGGTGTGCTTATGCTTTGCTGAACAATAAGTAAAAGACAGATATATTTTGTTGTATAAAAGGAGAGGATGTCCCCACTGATTGGAGACATCCTCTTTCTCTAAATATAACAATATAAAATGATTCCTTATACTGTCGGGTCCGGTGCTTCATCACCGCCGTCATTACCGCCTTCGTTTCCTCCGCCTTCTTCACCACCACCTGAAGGAGCAGAACTGCTGTTTCTGGTTACATCCAGTTTCTGAATGCTGACAGACTTTATCATATTTTTCAGCAACTCCCCCGGAGTAAAGATGATTTTACGGTTTTTCAATGTTTCCGTAGTGACTTCCTCTGCGTTTTCCTGGCTCTTGCATCCGAAGGAGGGACGGAAAGTTCCAAATTCCCCCAAGTTGACGGATGCTCCGATTTCCATGTACGTTATCAAAGAATCAATGAGTCCGTCGAGGACGGCTTTTACTGTACCGCGTGGAACGAATCCCACTTTGGTTACCTGATCGCACAGCATCTTAAAATCAACGTTGACTACATTGAACGGACGCGCTACATATTTTTCTGCTTTGGTATCGTCGAAACCAAAGGTTGTTTTTTTGACTACATATTTCAGTGCCATAATTTTAGTTTTTTAAATAGTTTATAAATCGAGTTTCTGTTTTGTGATCACGATGCAAAGATATGGCAACTGAAATTACTGTGCAAGTTATTTTTCGAAAGTGCGTTAAACAAATAATTAATAATCCGTATATTGCTGATAATGAACGTCATTTTTTCACTATGAGCTTGCTTTGTAGTGTGATACTACTATTAGAAAAACTACTTCTTTAGATATACGACAGTTTTTCCTCCTCCATACTTCCGGATTATCTCTTCTTTCAAAAACTTATTGAGTAGTTCAATCGCTTTGTTGCGGCTTATTTCTGCCAATCTCATGAAATCGGTACGAGTGATACAGCCATGTTTGTCCAGATGTTGTATCAGGAGGGTACGGCATCTTTCTTCGTTGGAATCGTTATTAGTACGATAGGGTGACTCTATGCGTTCCAGTTGTAATGGCTCCAGACTCTCACGAAACTTTTTGTTAATGCGCAGGTTCACCTTATTTAAATGGATGGAAGGAGAACGAATTTCTTTCTTCTCCATCACCGGACGGTCACATGTCAGTGATAGGGAGAAATGTCCGATTTCCCCGACTTCTACGGTCCAGCCTTGCGCGAGCCAGTGTTGTAGCTCATCACTGACGGCTTGCAGGCAACCTTCTATTGTGGCTGGACTGAAGCCGTTGGATTTGGATACTAGTTCAACGAACTTATCGGCATCAATGCTGCCTGATGGAATAACACGTGCATAAAGTGCCTGTTGTTCCTCCTTTTTTTGTGGATTACCACTCGTGTATAAATCGTAATAAATGCTCATAGTTACTTTATATTTTTTTTGTTCTACGGATAATTTCTTTCTCTTCATAAATTAATTCGTCCGCCT
>OLXR01000817.1_pt1 | contig 11631 bp, 9 predicted proteins | sample 1673941 | NCBI WGS metagenome assembly OLXR01 (sample SAMEA103958134, study PRJEB25191) | human gut metagenome
GCAAAAGACTTCCTGCAAAACCTTATCCGAGAAAAGGATATGCCGCCCAAACCTACGTTTGATATTGATATGGCAGAAGCGATTTCCAAGGAAATCGGAGTGCCCATCGAATTCAAACCCATTGACTGGGCCTCCAAGGAAACGGAACTGAACTCCGGCCGTATCGACTGCATCTGGAATGGTTTCACCATGACACCGGAACGGCAGAAAAAGCTGGCTTTCACCAAACCTTACATGGACAATATTCAGGAATTTGTGGTGCTGAAAGATTCTCCGGTCCAGAGCATGGCTGACCTCAAGGGCAAGAAGATTACCATTCAGGAAGCTTCCACTGCTGAAACGGCACTGAACCGGGATCCACAGCTGAAGGCGGCATTTGCTGAAGTCAAGGCTTATCCGGATCTGACCGCCTGCTTCATGGACCTGGAAAGCGGCCGCTGCGATGCCGTGCTTTCCGATACCGTACTGAATGAATACTACATGACAAAGAAGCCTGATACCTTCCGTGAACTGCCGGATCAGGTATCCAAGGATACCTTCGCCATCGGCATCAAGAAGGATAACCAGGCGCTGGTGGATCTCCTGAACCAGGGCATTGATAAGGTCATTGCCAGCGGCGAAGCTGCCAAGATTTCCGAGAAATGGTTCGGCAAGGATGTAGTACTGAAATAAGATTTCCCTTTCCTGCCCGTCAGGTGGGAACAAAGTATCACCGGAGCGGGTCCTCCCTCCGGTGATTTCTTTTTCTGTAAAATTCTATTTCTCTGTCTTGTTAAATGAATGAAGGCAGTGTATGATATTCATACATGCATCAAAGGGGCCTTCTGCCTCCTGATTTTTGTAAGGAGTTACTGATGGATTATATCATTCACATTCTGCCCAACATGTTTTCCGGTCTGGGCGTTTCAGCCAAAATCTTCGTACTCACCTTCGTGCTGGCTCTGCCTATCGGCATTCTTCTTGCCATGGTCCGTATTTCTCACGTGGCTCTTTTCAGAAAACTGGCAGCCATATACATTTACGTCATGCGGGGAACGCCCCTCATGCTGCAGATCATGTTCATTTACTACGGTCTGCCTCTTATGCTTCATGTACAGGTCAGCGATTTTCCTGCAGCCATTCTTGCCTTCGTGGCCAACTACGCCGCTTATTTTGCGGAAATTTTCAGAGGCGGCATCCAGTCTATCAGCAAAGGGCAGTATGAAGGGGCCAAGGTGCTGGGATTCAGCTATCGGCAGACCATGTGGCACATTATCCTTCCCCAGGTGATTAAACGGGTCATCCCTCCGCTGGGCAATGAAACCATCACCCTTCTGAAGGATACCTCCCTGGTATACATCCTGGCCATGAACGACCTCATGCGCGTGACCCGCGCTTTTGTACAGCGGGATTTCGACACCACTCCCTTCCTGGTGGCAGCGGTATTCTACCTTGTATGCACCGCCGTGCTGACAAGAATCCTGGCTTATGTGGAAAAACGGTATGCAGTGTATGAGGAATGATGAGGTGGCGAAATGAGCTTTATTGAAATGAAAAATATCCGGAAGGATTTCGGAAAGCAGACCATCCTTCACAATGTGAACATGTCTATGGAAAAGGGGGAAGTCCTTTCCATTATCGGTCCCTCCGGCGCCGGTAAGAGTACCCTGCTGCGCTGCCTGATTCACCTGGAAACTATCCAGGGCGGCTCCATCATGGTGGATGGTGATTATCTGGCCCGGGAAAAGGACGGGGCCATGGTATATGCCGATGAGAACAGTCAGAAAAAGATATTAAGTAAAATGGGCATGGTCTTCCAGTCCTTCAACCTCTTTCCCCATATGACGGTGCTTGATAACATTATGGCAGCGCCGATTTATGTGAAAGGCATGAAGAAAGAGGAAATCCAGCCGGTGGCGGAAGAGCTTCTTCGCAAGGTAGGCCTTTTGAATAAGAAGGACATGTATCCCGGCAGCCTTTCCGGCGGGCAGAAACAGCGTGTGGCTATTGCCAGGGCACTGGCTATGAATCCGGATATCATGCTCTTTGATGAACCCACCTCCGCGCTGGATCCGGAGTTGACAGGAGAAGTTTTGAAGACCATTCAGCAGCTGGCTGATGAAAATATGACCATGGCCATTGTGACCCACGAAATGGCCTTTGCCAAATCTGTTTCGGACCGTGTCCTTTTCATGGTAGACGGAAAGGTGGAGGAAGAAGGGACCAGTGAGGATGTCTTCGACCATCCGAAGAACGAACGCACCAGGGCTTTCCTGAAATCCATCCTCCGGGCCTAGGAAGATACGGGAAAAGGCTATGAAGAATGCAGCATTCTTCATAGCCTTTTTTGTGTGCAGGGACAGGAATTTTTAAAGACCCAGGGCCACGCCGGCAGCGGCGGAGATGACAATGTAAATGATGGGGTGAAGCCGGAATTTTACAAGGCCTGCATAGATGAGAAGGGCCAGGATAAGGGATGGCCAGCGGAAGAGGGCAGACAGGGCGCCGCTTGCCTCAAAGAGGGGAAGGTTCAGGAGAGAAATCTTTGCCACCCCCAGACCGGCAGCAGCAATGAGGGCGGTGGAAGCAGGGCGGAGTCCGTAGAAAATGCGGCCCATGATTTCCGATTCCCTGAACTTTTTCAGGATGGAATACACAATGGAAATGACAATGATGGCGGGGGCCGTTAACGACAGGGTGGTGTAGATGCCCCCGGGAATCCCCAGGGCCTCGAAACCGGCGTAGGTAGCCATATTGACGCCCAGGGGACCGGGAGTGGATTCAGAAATGGCAATCATGTTGGCAATATCCTCAGCAGTGAACCAGCCGGTGCGCTGAGATATATCATAAAGGAAGGGAAGCGTAGCAAGGCCGCCGCCTACGGCAAAGAGACCGGCCTTGAAAAATTCCCAGAACATCTGGAGCCATATCATCGGGAAGCACCTTCCTTCTTATCTTTCTTCACCGAGGGCATGAGGAAGAAGCCGCCTGCGCCGGCAGCAATCACGGACAATACAGGCGATACAGGGGCAAAGAGAGAAAGACAGAGGATGCAGAGGAAAATGAAAAGGGTTCTTTTATCCTTCACCGATTTCTTCCCCAGCTTCAGCACGGCATCCAGAATGAGAACGCACACGCAGGCACGTATGCCTGTAAAGGCATGGACCACATAGGGGTTCTCTTCAAACCGGGTGAGGAACATGGCAATGGTGGTGATAATGATCATGGATGGCGTAATGACGCCGAGGGTGGCAAAAATGCCGCCCCAGAAGCCTTTCAGCTTTAAGCCGATGAAGGTGGCCACGTTTACCGCAATCATGCCCGGCGTCACCTGCCCCAGGGCATAGTAGTCCATGAGCTCCTCTTCCGTTGCCCAGTGATGATTGTCTACCACCTCCCGCTGCAGTATGGGGAGCATGGCATAACCGCCGCCGAAAGTGACGGCTCCCATTTTTGCAAAAATCAGAAACAGCTGTACTAATAATTTCATGGCGCTCTTCCTTTCCTGACCAGAGTGTAAGATCCATCAGCGGATACATTGTCATCAGATGTAAAATCCGTATTGCCTGCTGCATGGAATACATGTATCATAGCAGGTGTAAAGGCATATGAAAAATATTGATTTCCTTAAAAACCATATGGAGAAGATATAGATGGATTTAAGACAGCTGAGATATTTTAAAACCATTATAGAAGAGGGCACCATTACGGGAGCCGCCAGAAAACTTCATATTTCCCAGCCGCCTCTGTCCAGCCAGATGCATCTTCTGGAAAAGGAGCTGGGAGCCCTTCTTTTCGAACGGGGCGCCCGGCAGGTGGTGCCTACGGAAGCGGGAAGTCGACTCTACCGCTATGCCGTGGAAATGCTGGATCTGGAAACGGCGGCCCGGGAGGAAATCGGCACCCTGAAGACAGGACACCAGGGGCTTCTGCGCCTGGGCCTGGTATCCTCCGGCGGCCATGACAAACTGTACCGTCTGCTTAGAGAATACAGGAAGCGCTACCCCCATATCCAGTTCAAGGTGTATGAAGGAAACAGCTATGAGCTCCTTGAGCAGCTCCGGAAGGGAAAAATTGATGTATCCCTTCTGCGCTCCCCTTTTTCCCTCTATGGACTGGACCTGATTCCCCTGGAACAGACCGCCATGGGAATCGGTCTTTCCGGCAGTGCCTTTCCTTCCTGGCAGAAAAGGGCTCTTCGTTTAAAGGACCTGGGAGATGTGCCCCTCATCCTCTACCGGCGGTGGGAAAAAATCATACTGGAGGAATGCAGGAAGGAAAAATACAGCCCCGATATTTACTGCGTGTCCGATGACGCCAGAACCTGCAGGGAATGGGCAGAAGCGGGGCTGGGGGCAGCGGTGGCGCCCATGACGGTGCTTCGAAAGAGCAGGGAGCTTATTCTGGGCACCCTGCAGGAGGAGGCCCTTTCATCGGACCTGTACCTGGCCCGTCGGAAGGGAGAAACCGGTGCCCAGAGCGCCCTCCTCTTCTTCCGGATGGCAGAAAAATATGCCGCCATGATTCCCCGGGAAAGCAGGGATTGATGGAAGGAATCTGATTTCATGGTGCTGGTGTACAAGAGATGCAGGATTTTCCAAATGGCAGAAAATCCGTGGAATCGGCGGATTTTCAGAATCTTTATCGAAAAATTTGTTTTTTTTAAGGGTTTATGCTAAAATATAACTTGCGATTTATCGTGCATTGAAAGACCCAAAAAGGTATCATTTGTCGGTAAGCCGACTTAAGGAGGAATATTTTTTATGAACGTAAAAGTAGAGGCACTGGATCAGCACAAGGTTTCCGTAGGCATCGAACTGCCGGCTGAAGTTGTACAGAAAGGATTCAAAAAAGCGGTATCCCGCATTGCCAACCAGGTAAGAATCCCTGGATTCCGTAAAGGCAAGGCAAACCGCAAAATCCTGGAAATGCATTTCGGCAAAGAAGCCATTGAAGCAGAAGCCAAGGACATTGTCATCAACGAAGCAGTAGACGCAGCACTCCGTCAGGAAAAACTGATTCCCGTCACCACCCCTGATGTAAAAGAAGACAAATTCTCCGAAGCAGAAGGTGCCGCTTTCACTGCTACTTTCGTAAAACGTCCGGAAGTAGAACTGGGCGAATACAAAGGCCTGGAAGCTGAAAAAGCATCTCCCGAAATCACCGATGACCAGGTGATGGCACAGCTCAAAGGCGCTGCTGAACAGAACGCTAGACTGGAAAAGGCAGAAGAAGGCACAGAACTGAAGAAAGGCGACTTTGCCATTATCGATTTCAAAGGTACCGTTGACGGAAAACCCTTTGAAGGCGGCGAAGGCAAGACTTATCCTCTGGAAATCGGTTCCCAGAGCTTTATCCCCGGCTTTGAAGAACAGCTGGAAGGACATAAGGCCGGCGACGATGTAACTGTTAAGGTCGTTTTCCCGGAAGACTACTTCGTAGATGCTCTGAAAGGCAAGGAAGCAGAATTTAAGGTTCATATCAGTGACGTAAAGCGCAAACAGCTTCCTGAACTGAACGATGAATTCGCAAAATCCATCAGCCAGTTTGAAACCATGGATGAACTGAAGGCTGCTGTGAAACAGCAGATGCAGCTGCAGGCTTTCCAGCAGGCAGAAGAAGCTTACCACGAAGCTCTCGTTAAACAGGCTGTAGCCAATGCCAAGGTAGACATTCCCCAGGAAATGGTGGAACAGCATATCGATGAAATCGTGAACGAAATCAAAATGAACGTGGAATCCAGAAACTCCACTCTTGACGAATACCTGAAGAGCATCGGCCAGACCATGGAACAGCTCCGCAAGAACTATGAAAAAACTGCTGCTGAACAGGTACGTCAGGGACTGGTTCTGGAAACCATTGCTGAAAAGGAAGACCTCACCGTTACCAACGAAGACCTGTCCATGGAAATCTACAGCATGGCTCACCAGTTCAATGCTGACCCCAACGATGTCATGAAGATCATCAAAGACGAAGGCCGCGTAGGCATGCTGGTGAACTCCGTACTCCGCAAGAAAGCAGCTGCTTTCATCTACGGCGCAGCCAAGAAGGCTGAAGCTGACAAGAAGGAAGAAGCCAAAGCAGAAGAAAAGGCAGCAGAAGCTCCCGAAGCTCCGAAAGCGGAAGAAAAGAAAGACGACTTTGAATCCATGACAGTGAAAGACCTGAAGGCTTATGCCGCTGAAAAAGGCATTGCTCTGGAATCCAAAGCCAAAAAAGCTGAAATCATTGAAACCATCCGTAAGGCAGAATCCAAATAATTGGCCTTTACGGCTCCCATTCCATGGGAATATCATATCAGGAAACTGATGGTTTAGAAAAAGAGACGCGGGGATAACCGGCGTCTCTTTCGACCATATGGAAAAAACAAAATTTCAGGCAGAAATGCCTGTATCCGAGAAAGAAAGGTGTTATCACTATGGCATATGTACCGATTGTAGTTGAACAGACAGCACAGGGAGAAAGATCTTATGATATTTACTCCCGTCTTCTGAAAGACCGTATCATTTTCCTGGACGGCCAGATCGAAGACCACATGGCCAATGTCATCATTGCCCAGCTTCTCTTCCTGGAAGCAGAAGATCCGTCCAAGGATATCCACCTTTACATCAACAGCCCCGGCGGTGTAGTTACCGCAGGACTGGCTATTTACGACACCATGCAGTATATCCGGCCTGATGTCTCGACCATCTGCATCGGCTCCTGCGCCAGCATGGCAGCAGTCCTTCTGACTGCCGGCGCCGCAGGAAAGCGGTATGCACTGCCCCATTCCAACATTATGATCCACCAGCCTCTGGGCGGCGTGCAGGGACAGGCTACGGAAATCGAAATCCATGCCCGTGAAATCCTCCGTCTCCGGGAAGAACTGAACGGCATCCTTTCCAAACACAGCGGACAGCCCCTGGAAACCATTGCCAGAGATACGGAACGGGACAATTTCATGACCGCTGAAATGGCGAAGAACTATGGCCTCATTGACCAGATTCTTACCCGCAATGATTTGCATAAACTGACTGCCAAATAAAGGAGGCTTCCATTGAACAGGAAAAATGAAGGAACTCCGGTCTGCAGCTTCTGCGGCCGCTCCGGGGACGAAGTGGAAAAACTGATTGCCGGCCCTGGAGTCTATATCTGCAACGAATGCATCGAAGTATGCTCCAATATCCTTCGGGAAGAGCTGAAGGCAGACAAGAAAAAGGCAGCGCCCCATTTCAAACTGCCTACGCCGGAAGAAATCAAAAAATACATGGACCAGTACGTCATCGAGCAGGACGATGCCAAAATGGCACTGGCCGTGGCTGTGTACAACCACTATAAGCGCATTGAACATGAAGGGGAAGAGGATGATGTGGAACTGCAGAAATCCAATATCATCATGCTGGGGCCCACGGGCAGCGGCAAAACCCTTCTGGCCCAGACCCTGGCCCGGTTCCTGGACGTGCCCTTTGCTATTTCCGACGCCACCACCCTTACGGAAGCAGGCTATGTAGGGGAAGATGTGGAGAATATCCTCCTCCGCCTCATCCAGGCGGCTGACTACGATATCGACAAGGCAGAACGGGGCATTGTCTATATCGATGAAATCGATAAGATCGCCAGAAAATCGGAAAACCCCTCCATCACCAGGGATGTGTCCGGCGAAGGGGTGCAGCAGGCGCTCCTGAAAATTCTGGAAGGCACGGTAGCCAGCGTACCGCCCCAGGGCGGAAGGAAGCATCCGAACCAGGAAATGATCCAGATCGACACCACCAACATCCTCTTCATCTGCGGCGGTGCTTTTGCAGGCATCGACAAGGTCATTGACCGCCGGCTTACCAAGAGCGTCATGGGATTCGGGGCAGACATTGAAAAGAAGGGTGACCGGGACATGGCGGAACTTCTGCAGCAGGTACAGCCGGAAGACCTTCTGAAATTCGGTCTCATCCCTGAATTTATTGGTCGTCTCCCTGTCATCGTTCCTCTCCATCCGCTGAATGAAGAGGCCCTTGTGAAAATCCTTACCGAACCGAAGAATGCCCTGGTTCGTCAGTACCAGAAATTGCTGGCCATGGATCATGTGGACTTGGAATTTGACGACGGCGCCATTCATGCCATTGCCCGTCAGGCCATTGAAAGGAATACGGGAGCCCGCGGACTCCGCGCTATCATTGAAAAGATCATGCAGCATGTCATGTACGAAATCCCCAGCATGAAAGACGTGGTGAAGTGCACAGTGACGGAAGATGTGGTCAAGAACCATTCCGAACCGATCCTTACAAGGAAAGACAGCTGATTTTATTCTTCAGATTATGGAAAGGGGAAATTTCCCATTTCCTGCAAGCCGGAGCTCTCAAGCTCCGGCTTTTGTGACCTTCCCGGCCGATGGGTTCCCTTCTATTTACAAAAGAGAAATCAAGGATTGATAATTCCTTAATAAAATAAGGAATTCATGCTCTTCCATGTGTTACAATAAACTGGGGAAACTGTGCAGACATCATAGTTTCCCCAGTATGGAGGAATTATATATGAGTGAAACAAAAACAGAAAACAATGGACTCACCCTGCCGCTGGTACCGTTGAGGGACATTGTGGTTTACCCGAAAATGACGGTAAACCTTGATATAGGCAGGAAAGATTCGGCCGATGCCGTGCGCCTTGCCAGCAGGGGCGACCGCTACATCGTAACGGCCCTGGAAAGACAGGGGGACCCATCTGGAGATGACGTATATCTCACAGGCACAGTGGTGAAAATCAGCCAGATGCTCCAGCTCCCCGGCGGGCTGGTGCGGGTGCTGGCAGAAGGGGTATCCCGGGTGAAAATCCTTTCCTATGAAAAGGACAGCCGCTGCCTTATGGCCCAGGTGGATGACCTGGAAGAAATCATGCCCGATGATGAACTGAAGGCAGAAGCATACAGAAGGACTATTTTAAAATCCTTCTTCGAATGGCTGAGAAATACCAAACAGGGTCTTCCCGATGAACAGATGGATCAGCTCAAGCAGATTACGGACCCCGGCGAAACGGCGGACTTCCTTTCTGCCCAGCTTCTCCTTACGCCCCGGCAGCGCCAGGACGTACTGGAAGAAACGAATGTGATGGACAGGCTCCGCCTGGTTCACCACCTGCTGGACCAGGAAATCCAGATCGGCCGGCTGGAAGCGGAAATCAACGGTGACGTGCGGGCCAAAATGGACAAGGAACAGCAGGACTATTACCTGCGTCAGAAAATCAAGTCCATCCATGACCGTCTGGGTGATACGGTAAGCCAGGAACAGGAAGCCGAAGACTACCGGAAAAAGCTGAAAGAATCGGGCATCCCTCAGGAATTCAAGGCCAAAATCGGAAAAGTCATCGACCATCTGGCAGCCATGCCGCCTATGATGGCGGAAACGGCGGTGGCCAGAAACTATCTGGACTGGATTTTCAGCCTGCCCTGGAATAAAGAAAGCCAGGATAAACTGGATTTGAAGGAAGCCAAGAAACTGCTGGACCATGACCATTACGGCCTCACCAAAATCAAGGAAAGAATCCTGGAATACCTGGCAGTCCGTGTGCTGGCACCGGATGCCAAGGCCCCCATTATCTGCTTCGTAGGACCTCCAGGTGTAGGCAAGACCTCCCTGGCCCAGTCCATTGCCAATGCCATGGGACGGAAGTTTGCCCGCATTTCTCTGGGTGGCATTCACGATGAAGCGGAAATCCGCGGCCACCGCCGCACCTATATCGGGGCCATGCCTGGACGGTTCATTGAAGCCATTGCCCAGGCCAAAACGAAGAATCCCCTCATTCTGCTGGATGAAATCGACAAGGTAGGCGCCGATTTCCGGGGCGACCCGGCATCGGCCCTGCTGGAAGCCCTGGATCCGGAACAGAACAAGGCTTTCCACGACAATTATATCGATATTCCCTTTGATTTATCGAAGGTATTCTTCCTGGCCACCGCCAATACGGTATCCACCATCCCGCCGGCCCTTCTTGACCGCATGGAGCTCATCGAGCTCACGGGCTACACGGAAGAGGAAAAGGTGAAGATTGCCAAACAGTACCTCATTCCCCGCCAGATGAAGAGAAACGGTCTCAAGGCAAAGGATATCCGTTTCACGGATCTCCTCATCCGCCGAGTCATCGAAGGCTATACCAGAGAGGCGGGCGTCCGGGAACTGGAAAGGACCATTGGATCTCTCTGCCGCAAGGTAGGCAAGAAGATGGTGCTGCAGGATGACAGCCTTCCGGCTCTTAACGCGAAGACCCTGGAAAAATACCTGGGCCCTGTGAAATTCATGCCCATGGCGGAAGAACATCCCGATGCCGTAGGACGGGTCAACGGTCTGGCCTGGACCATGGCAGGCGGCGAAGTGCTGGATACAGAAGCAGTCACCATCAAGGGCAAGGGCAATCTGATTCTGACAGGACAGTTGGGCGATGTGATGAAGGAATCCGCCGAAACCGCCTATACCTACATCCGCAGCCGGGCTAAACAGCTGGGTCTGAAGGATGATTTCTATGAAACCCTGGATACCCATATCCATCTGCCCGAAGGAGCGGTGCCTAAAGACGGCCCTTCCGCCGGCGTGACCATGGCTACCGCCATGGCCTCTGCCTACACCGGACGGAAAGTGAGAGGCGACACGGCCATGACCGGTGAAATCACACTGACCGGCGAAGTCCTTCCCATCGGCGGCGTCAAAGAAAAGGTGCTGGCAGCCAACCAGTTCGGCATCAAGCAGATCCTTCTTCCTGAAAAGAACAGGCGGGATCTGGAAGAATTGCCTGCATCGGTGAGAGATAAGCTCCATTTCGTATATGTGAAGAATGTGGATGATGTGCTGAATCACGCCCTGGTGAAATAAGCCATTATCAGGGGAAGTGCTGTTCGTCAGGCAGCAGCCCCTTTCAGTGAATCCGGACAACCGGCAGCAAGGAGGCAAGCCTGTGTCAGAAATTAAAAAAATGGATGAATTTCATATTTTTTCTTCCGCCTATGTCCGGGCGGCAGTGAACCGCAGCCAGTATGTGAACGACGGAAAGAAGGAAATCGCCTTCATCGGACGGTCCAATGTGGGAAAATCATCCCTCATCAATTCTCTCTGCGGCAGGAAGAAACTGGCCTTTGTCAGCCGGGAGCCGGGGAAGACCAGAACCATCAATTACTATGCTATCCAGTCCAGAAGGATGGAAAATGAAGAGGAAGTGCGGCAGGACTGGTACCTGGTGGACCTGCCGGGGTACGGCTTTGCCAAGACAAGCCAGCAGAACAAGGACAGCTGGTCTGCCTTCATTGCGGATTACCTGGAACATTCCCCCAGTCTCCAGATGATTGGCCTTTTAATCGATCTCCGCCATCCCGGCCTTCCCATCGACATGAAGGCCTATGAATGGCTCCGTTCCATTGCCCCGTCCCTCCAGATCATCGGGACCAAAGGGGATAAGCTGAAGCGGAATGAACTGGTGAAGAATAAAAAACTTCTGGAAAAATATTTCCCGGGAAGAGGAAAAGAATTAGCAGAAAAGCTTCGTGACAACACGATCGCTCTCTATAAAAAATGCGCAGAATATGCACTCAGTAAAGGAATCATCATTGCAGATACCAAGTTTGAATTTGGTCTTGATGAAGAAGGCAACATGGTGATCGGTGATGAGATGCTGACACCGGACAGCTCAAGATTCTGGCCG
>OLXR01000818.1_pt1 | contig 11617 bp, 10 predicted proteins | sample 1673941 | NCBI WGS metagenome assembly OLXR01 (sample SAMEA103958134, study PRJEB25191) | human gut metagenome
ACTTAAAATCCTTTGGCCATTGCGGCTGTGCGGGTTCAAGTCCCGCTTCGAGTACGAGTATTCTTTATTGCCTGTAGATCCTTGATTTACAGGCTTTTTTATTCTTTGGCTGCTGAGACAATCTCCTCCCGTACTTTCTTTGGCAAGCCTTTCACAACGATATCATAAGATTTCTGTACCAGTTCCCGTATCTTCTCGTCCGGAACGTCCTGATTGAAGTAGGCACTGATCCAATATTTCTTATTCATGTGCCATCCCGGCTTTATGCCCAGATACGCAGCCTGTAATTCCAGTGATTCGGTCGGATTACATTTAATACAGCAGAAGTCGAATATTTCGATGTTTACAAAGCAGAACCATTTATCTGCTACATAAAAACAGAGTACGTCGCGGCTATATGGGTCGGGTACATCGGTAAACGGCATCCTCTCATGGACGCCATTGAGTGATAAGCAGTATTCTCTGAACTCTTCAATATTCATTTTGGCATTTTTTTAAAGGATGGTGTAAAGATACAAATTGTATGTTTAACGGGAGAAACCTCATTGGTCAAAAAAAGAATAATATTGTCCGATTAGAGGGAATCTTCCTGTCATAAGATATAAAACTCGACTTTTTTATCTATGTTTGTGGCATGAAGAAGTCAGTATTTTTCCTGTTTATATCTTTGATATTTACTAGTTTAGCCTATCCTCAACTGGCTATACGACATCAGATTGCTAGCCCAAAGGCAGCTGATTCACTGGATATTTTCTATTATTCTCAAAAGAGAGGAATCCGTGCGGGAGCGATGGCGTTTGGCGTCAATATGGGCGTCTGGGCTTTCGACCGCTACATCCGGAAAGCGGATTTTGCTTATATCGATATGCATACAATCAAGGAAAATATTAAGCATGGTTTTGTCTGGGATAATGATGCCATGGGTACAAATATGTTCATGCATCCTTATCATGGCAGTCTGTATTTCAATGCCGCCCGCTCGAATGGATATAATTACTGGCAGTCAGGCTTGTATGCTTTCGGCGGGAGTTTCATGTGGGAGATGTTTATGGAGTGTGAATATCCTTCTGCCAACGATATCATAGCGACACCGATTGGCGGAATGGCATTGGGCGAAGTGTTCTATAGAACTTCCGATCTTATTCTCGATGACCGGAAGACCGGTGCTTCCCGTTTTGGGCTGGAATTTGCCTCGTTTGTGGTTTCTCCTATGCGTGGTCTTACCCGTATTATCAACGGAGATGCCTGGAAAAGACGCTTAACATCGGGCAAGCAATTTGGTGTGCCCGATGTTAGTGTGGATATTTCTATGGGAGTGCGTGCGCTTGAATTGGAAGATGAAATCTTTGATAAGGGTGTCGGGTTTGCCACCGAACTGGATGTAGAATATGGAGATCGTTTTGATGCGGATGACAGGAAGCCGTATGATTATTTCTCTGTGAAGGCAAAATTGAATGTGCAGAAGTCGCAACCGATATTGGGACAGTTGAATATTGTGGGACGGCTGGCAGGCAGAGAACTGGTCGATAATAAAAAGCACTATCTGAGTTTGGGGCTTTATCAGCATTTTGACTACTATGATTCGGACACCATATCGAGCGTTTCGGCAAAAACTCCTTATAAGTTTTGTACGCCGGCTTCGTTTGGTGCCGGATTTATCTATAAGCGTAAACTGCTTAAACGTTGGGATATAGACGGATATGCTCATCTGAATGGGATTCTTCTCGGAGGTGCTCTCAGTGATTATTACAGGGTGGAGGAGCGCAATTATAACCTGGCAAGCGGTATAGTACGAAAGTCGGGTTTAATTTCATCTATAAGAAAGATAAGTTTTCGGCATCTACTACTTACGATGTCTATCATATGTTTACCTGGAAAGGATATCCTAACAATATGGATTGGGAAAATTATAATCCGAAAACGCTGAATGCACAAGGAGACCGTTCAACGGCAATTCTTCATGCCACCGGGTTACGCTTGGATGTCAAGCTACGAAAAGGAGTGTATCTGACCGGAGCTTATATGAATTATACGCGGACTACGCGATATAAACATTATGATAATGTCTTTTCCAGCACGTCAGAAGGGTGTCTTATGTTGACCTGCAAATTATAATATGCTTTGGATTTTGTATGAAAAAAAAGATGTTCTTTTATGTGGTAGCAATCTTCCGTTTTTTCTTCTTACTTATGAATGGAATATTGATATTGGGACTAATAATTCTGCGTATTTATAATATCATTATTTAATATATTAAGAATGGAACATATAATGCCAAGAATGGCACTTGTGATGGTTAATTTAAATCTTTTACTTTGCATGATTTTATGTGATAAAAAAGAATTAATAATTAACTATGAAGATTATGAAGAAAAGATTGTTGTATTTGTTCATGCTTATTTGTTCAGTAAGTCTATTCACAAGTTGTGGTGACGACGATGATGACGTGAAATATCCGGTTGACAGTGAACTTGCAGGTGCATATAAGGGAACAATGGATGTATATTATGTGGGTGTATCTACTCCTATTACTTCTGATATGGTTCAGAAAGTTTATATTTCAAAGGCTTCGGATACTGCTGTTAAGCTGGAATTGAAGAACTTTACTATTACCGTTGCGGGTTCCGAACTTCTCATTGGTGATATTACTGTCGATAATTGTGCTTTGACAAAAAGCGGTGACACTTATAAGTTTGCTGGTAATCAAACATTGAGTCTTGTTGTGGGTTCATGCAATACATCCGTTTCGGGTACAGTTGGTAAGAATGCTGTTGAAATGGTAATTGATGTAGATGTAGAAGGCGGAATGAAGGTGAAGGTTAACTATAAAGGAACTAAACTGTCAGGAAGTGAAAACTCAGAGGCAAAAATAACAGGTTTTACTATCGACAATGAGGTTTGACAGTAGCACCGATTATCGACGAAGAAAAGAGTGTTATTACATTTAAGGTAAATGACGAAGCTACTGCTGATGATTTGAAGGCATTGGTGCCTGTTGTCACTGTATCAGAAAAGGCTACTGTAACTCCGGCAAGTGGTGTTCCGCAGGATTTCTCCGGTGGAAAAAGCGTTGTCTATACAGTGGTTTCAGAAGACGGGACCTCAAGAAAATATACAGTTTCTATCGAAGGTGTTCAGAATATCATGAGATATTCTTTGGATGAATGGTCAGAATTTGATGCAGGCAGCAGTTATGATAACTATTGGACTCCGGAACCTGCCGGATTCTTAGCTACTTCTAATGGTGGTGCTAAAATGCTGAATGGATCATCTTCAGCTGTCAAAGTTGGCTATCCTGTGATGAAAGAAACTGAAGGTTTCAATGGTGGAGCTGCCAAATTGGTAACATTGGATTCCAGAGGACATGCTTTAGGTAGTTTGGCACCTATTACTTCCGGTTCTTTATTTACAGGAGTATTCAGTCTTAATATGCTTGCGCCTTTAAAATCTACGAAGTTTGGTATTGCTTATGACAAGGAGCCTAAATTATTTAAAGGTGTATATAAATATAAAGCCGGAACTAATTATATCGATGGTTCTAAAAAACCGGTAGAGGAAGGTCTTGATGTCGTAGATGAGTGCTCTATTGCTGCGGTATTGTATGAGGCTAAAGATGCCAGTGGCAAAGATGTGACTCTCACGGGAGTAGACATCAATACTTCAGAATATCGTGTAGCAGAAGCTCGTTTGAAAGATGGTACGGACAAAGAAGCATGGACTGCTTTTGAACTTACTTTTGAATACTTCCCTGATAAAGTTTATGATAGTACTAAAGAGTATAAACTGGCTATCGTTTGTTCTTCAAGCAAGGAAGGTGATAAGTTTAGAGGAGCTGCTAATAGTACGTTGATCGTTGATGAACTGGAGGTCGTTGGCGAATAATGAAATAAGCTTCCTTTAAAATAGGATATAGTATAGAATATAGAATAGGCTGGACTCAATTATGGGTTCAGCCTATTTGATTTGTATACTTCAATCTGAATATTAAAACTTAGAAAGCCTCCAAAATATGAGAAAGAGCTTCTAGTATCTTAAAAATAGATCATAAAATACAAAGAATGGACCTTGTAGTAGTTAAAATAAAGATGTTACTTTGCATCCGATTTTGTGATAAAATGGAGTAATAACTAAATTAGAGAATTATGAAGAAAAATTTACTGTTTTTATTGATGCTCATTTGCTCAATGAGTTTATTTACAGCTTGTAATGATGATGATGATAATGGCAAGGGAGAGGAGACTCCATTAGCCCAGCAGATAGCAGGGACATATAGTGGTAATTTAGAAGTGTCTTTGGATGGAACTGATTTGGGAACTTCTAAACAGCATATATATGTTAAAGATGCTGGAAATGTTGTTTCAGTTGAATTAAAAGATTTTTCTATTCAGTTGGAAGCTGATAAAGACCCTTTTAATGTAGAAGATATCACATTCTCTAATGTACCTGTGGAGGATGTTGAAGGAATCGTTCAATTTAAGGAAACAAAGGTAACTATTAATCATGCAACTTTAGGTGAATTACAGGCTACATTGGTTGGTACAGAAGTATCGAATAAAATAGACCTGGATATTACTGTGTATGCATCCACATTGAAGAAGAATATAAAAGTTCTTTTTACTGGTGATAAGATTAACTCAGAACCAAAAGACTTTGCTGGTGAAATTGCATCTTGGTATAGTCGTGAAGATTTGAAACTAACTGGTATTGAAATTGATCCTGAATTGCTACAATCATCGGTAAAAGGTATTTCTATCGTTCGTGCAGGGTATAATAAGATTGGCATAGCATCGACAGTATTTTACTTTGTTGGTGATAAAGGAAAATATTTGGAAATAAAGTCAATGGATATACAAAAGACACAGAATGGTATTGAACTTTTAGAGGCTACAGCAGTAAGTAAATATGATAAAAAAGTCAATTTCGTAGTTTCAGGTGCTATAGTCGATAATCAGTTGACTTTAAATGTGACAATGTCTGATGGTACTGACAAAGCAGAATATGTATTTACCGGATCATATAAACGTACTGATGCTGCTATTGTAAAGATGACAATTAATAGTGATGTTGTTGTTTTGCAGCCAGAAATTAGTGAAGTAAGTAGTAACAAAGCTAAGATTGTTATTTATAAAAAGGCAGGTACAAGCGATGAACAATTATCGCTGGTTCCAGAGTTTGAGATTTCTTCAGGTGCTACTTTGTATTATAAAAATGAACCTTATGTTAAAGGTACAGCAATAGACTTTTCAAAAGAGCAAGAGTTTAAAGTGACAGCAGAAAGTGGACAGACGTCTGTTACATATACTGTAAATACTGCTGAACTGGTACAGGATTTCTCATTTGCTTCTAATTTTGATGGGAAATGGGAGCAGAAAACATCAATGGGAATATCATTTGATGAACCAGGAGCAGGATGGGCTACTTCTAATGAAGGGGTTGCTTATATAAAGGGGATGTTTCCAAATCTTTATGCTCCCGAGAAAACAAATGCAGTGGTTGTATCGGAAGATGGTAAGACAGGAAAAGCAGCTCGATTAGAATCATTAGATACGACAGGAATGGATGCTTGGATTACTTCTGTTCCTAAAGTCACTTCCGGTTCTGTATTTTCGGGAACGTTTGTTGTAGATCCAATTAATACTTTAAAAAGTACAAAATTTGGTTATCCTTGTTTCAAAAAGCCTGTTGCTTTCAAAGGCTCTTATAAGTTTACTGCTGGAGCAACATATTATACTTGTCCTGATCCTTCTAAGGCTCACATCTTTGAAAAAGATGATACGAAAAAAGATTTGCCTGCTATGAATGCTGTATTGTACGAGGTAAACAACTATGCTTTCGACTTCTTGGACGGTACAAATTTATTGACTTCTGATAAAATTGTTGCAATTGCTTCAGTAGATGGTAAAGAACAGGCTGAATATACTGACTTTAGTGTGGACTTTAAGTTTAGTAAGAGTTTTGACCCTGCTAAAAAATATAAACTTGCCATCGTTTGCTCTTCAAGTAAAGATGGAGACAAGTTTAGTGGTGCTCCGGGCAGTGTGCTTTATGTGGATGATTTAGAAGTTACTTTTTAATATATTAGATCTTTTCTCTTAGAATAAATAAGTTATTCTAGGAGAAAAGATTGCATAATATAAAGACTAAATCTTGTTAATATGAAAATAATGCAGTTACTTTACTGTACTTTTGGATATTGAAAAGGTTTTTATTTACTAAATGTTTGAAAATTATGAAGAAGAATTTATTGTATTTGTTTATACTGATTTGTTCAGTTAGTTTGTTTACTTCTTGTGGTGACGATGATGAAAACGATGATAACAAGGCAAATGTAGCTGGTACTTATGCTGGAAATCTAGGAGTTACTATCAACGGTCAAGGACCGATATCTTCGTCGCAGAATATTGAACTGACTAGTCCGACTGAAGGTAAGATTAATTTCTTATTGAAGAACTTTATTCTTCAGGCAGGTGCTAGTGGTGAAGCTGGTCAGGTTATGCCTATTGGAAATATTAAAATTACTGATATTGATTTAGTAGGCAGTAATGGTAACTATACGTTTACTAAAAAAGTAGATAAACTTAAAATTGAAGCTGGTGATCAGGCTGGCATTGATCAATGGATGGGACCTGGATTGTCAGAAGCAGGTATTCCTGTAACTTTGAAGGGTACAATAACAGGAAATGATATTAAGTTAGATATTGATATTCCTTTCTCTGTACTGAAAATAGTAGTTCAGTTCTCTGGTACTAAGAAGTAATTTCTGAATATGAGGTATATTTGTATAGTATCTATACAAGGTATATAAAAACGGGATTCTTTCATGAATCCCGTTTTCTTGTTTGTATAAAATGCTTGAAAACTGTGCGAGTAGTCTTATTTCCATAAATCCTCAATATTTGTAGGAGTGCCGCTACTATTCTTTGCTTCTTCGTCACCTTTTCGAATAATGTCTATCATAGCAGGAGATTGCATAATATATTCTAGAATTATATTCCTTCAAGGAAGAAATAACTACACTTGCATTCCCCGAATGATGAACGATAAATGTTCACTGTCTTTAATAACTTCATCAAGATAACTTGAGGTTATTTTCTTGGCTCAGAATAATTTGTAATTCTTCATTAAAACGCATATCCGAACCCTATATTCAGGTAAATAGGATACATAGCAAAAGAGATCGTATCAAAATCCTTCTTGAAGATATCATTCAGTCCCCATGTCAGATCAGCATATACATTTAAATGTTTGAATGCTCTCCATTCACCGCCTAATTGCATTCCCCATTGAAATTTGCGCAGATTATCGGAGAAATCGTATGTAGCAATACTTTCGCCTTCGAAGTTTACTCTTGATCCGGTTTCGTTCGGGCTACGCAAGTGCCCTTCGTATACATGGCCAGAGAAGTTACGTTCGATCAGATAGGAAACATATGGTCCTGCGGAAACTTTCCAACGACTGCTGATTTTATAATTAGCCAATACGGGAACAGTGAGGTATGAGTTTTTGACTTTCGTTTTTACTCCACCTGTCCACAGACCTTTTAGTTCACCACCGTTTGTATTGAAAATCTTCATACCGTAGTTTTTTACGGTAGCTTCTGTAGTCATATTTTTATTTTCCAGTCTTATGCCTACTGTCATTCCCCATTTCTTTTGTTCATCAAACCATTTGGTGGCATTTCCTTCAATCGAAATTGCCATACTGGGTGCATAACTGTCAATGCTTCGTATTTCTTTGGGCAGTGGGAGCGGTGCAGTACCACCAATGCTGAATCCTGCTTTTATGCTATATTCCCATCCATGCAAATAGGAGTATATGATGCCTTGGTTTCTTTCACTTTGTGCATTTGCCACCTGTGATAAGGATAGGATGAGGCAAGTGATGCAGAATATTTTATAGATTGTTTTCATTTTCATATGAGTTGATTAATTATTATTGCTGTTCTGAAGACGTCAATTTTACTTCATCAATATAAAGAGTACTTCCTACTGCTCCTTCAAATTTAGCTCCGTCTACACTAGAGGAGAATACAATAGCCAGTTTATATTTTCCCTCCAGCAGCTTGCCGGGATCGATTGTTTTTCCTTGCAATAATTCGAAATTAAGCGTGAAGGGTGCCCAAGAATCGACTTCAGGCCAATAGGTGCCTGCCGCTTTTCTTGCTAACATCACAATGTTAGGAGAAGTCAAAGCGTTAGAACCGTCAAGGAAACTGACGTTATCATCCGTTTCGTACAGCACTCCATAAATATCGCAATGGTCTTGTCTGTCTGATACTATTTCTCCACCGACGCTGAATTGTGTACCGGCTTTGTATTTATACCATCCTTCCAGTTTTTCCGGATAGTAGAAGAAAGGAAAACCAAAATGAGTGGAGCCCATTACGTCATTAAGTGCATTATTCTTGTCAAACGATCCAATAAATAAGTTGCCGGCTGCGAGATGCATTCCTACCATTGCTCCGAAACTTCCGGTGCTCTTTGTTTCCAGTTTCACGCATTTGCCACCACTGCTACTGGTATATCCTCCGCTTACTTGTACGGTAGGATATTCATTCGGATTTTTTGCCATTGCCGTCAGATTGTATCCGGGATTTCCACTTGCCCATTCCATACGGCGGATGACGTATTTTCCATCTGTTCCTTCATTGTTATCCTGTTCATAGAATACATGGAAAGGATTCTCCGAACTTAGTTTCTCGAAATGATATGTGTCGGGCATTTCAGTCTGCCAAAGTGTAATTTCATAAGTTGATTCAAAAGCTTTATCTTCCGAAGTAACTTTGAACTTTCTTGGATTTTCATTTTTAAAATTGTACAAAGCGCTAGCCGCATTATCACCGCTTTGTGGAGTGGTGGGGGCAATAGTCGCTCCTGCAGGAAGCTGGAAATTAATATTTACATTTGCCAGTTCAGCAGCTTTGGAAACGTATAATTGAATGGTAAAGTTCTCAGAATCAATAGTTGCTTGTTGCACATCATCACCTGTACAGGCATCAATGGCTGCTTCTGAGTTTAGCGCTTCATCCTGTATACAGGAAGATGCTGCACATGCAAGTATGAAACAGGCTATTAAAGTCTTAATTTTCATGCGGTTTAATCTTTTTAGTTACTAATTCAGTCTCTTTTTATAAAACTCGGGTGCAAAGTTAAGTTTCTTTTTGAAATCTAGCGCTCTGTTAGTGAGGGAATTCAATAAAATTAGAGCCTTTTATAAAAATAATGTGGGCTAAGGTTAGAAAAAGACCTTTCGCAGCAGGGCGTTCAATATCTTATTCATAGTGATTAAAACCGATGTTTTATTGTCATCTGTCAGCTTTTAGTAGGCAAACTATTATAAATAAGATAATTATCTCCTGACAATACCCCCTGATAATACGGCTGACAATAACAATTGTCCATTCTATTGTCAGCCGTATCATGCTGTTATTCCAGTTTGACTACTTGATAAAGAGTCCCTTTGTAAGTATGCTTGGAGGGTATACCGCATTTTTGCAGAAGTCTTCCAAAGTGATATACTTTGCTGGAAGACAGGGGTATGCTACTCTTTTTCTGCAAGTAGTTGAGTATTTCCATTGGTGACAGATATTCTCCCTCGCCTTCCTTTTGGGCTCCTTTGAAGTATTGGTGGAATAATTGAAGAATAGCAGGAGTTTGCTCAAATTCGCGGTTGTTTTCCGTCATGATTTTTTCGTCTTCGCTGTCGAACCAGTAGCGTTCGCCGTGATAAATCTCATGCATTGCCTGTGCGTAGAGTTGCTCATAGTCTATCGGTTGGGTGGTGTCAATGACTCCTGTCACTTCGACGCAGATAAAACGACGGCTTCCTGAAGGATCAGTCAGCAGGTCTTTTTGGTTGCTCGTGCCGATAAAGGAGGCATACCGCTGTAATTCCTGTACCAAACTGCCGTGGGGCTTTCGCAAGTTGACTACAGGTTTCTGGAGGATATGCTTTAAAAATCCCTGTTGAGTAAGAGTCACCTGATCAAACTCATCGATGTTGATCAGAGCAAAGCGGTTCAGATATAGTTCTGCATCCCGTTTACGGCTGAAATCAATGCTGTCTGTGTAGTAGGCGCGAAGTGCGGGTGGTATAAGCTCCCGGCAAAATGTAGATTTATGGGTTCCTTGCATGCCTACCAATAGAGGAGATGTGCTATTAGCGTGTTTCTGACCTATTCCACGCCAGTGAGCCACCATATTCAGAAACCAACGGTGGAAAAGCATTCCCCAATAAGGATTTTTGCAAGGCACTCTGCTTGCCAGTGCCAGAATGTGGTCTTTTCCGTCCCAACGGGGCAGGCTGAACATAAATTCCTCCAAAGGATTGTAGACAGGTACCCGGTTCGAATGCAGATAGCGGTCTATATCCCTGTCCCACACTGCGATCCCTTCGGATTGGGCATCGAGCATGATACTGTTCTGTGCCCGTTTGTCAATGGCGCTGAAGTTGAAACGGAAGGAGACGCGTTCGCGGTATTCCACTTCTCCGATCTGCGTATTGTGCCGGAACTCATAGCGGCGTTCCATAAACTCTTCCATTTGCAGGTTAAGGCGTTGTTCTTTAGTCAGACAGTCTTTCCGGTTGAATCCTTTGCATTCCTGATATACATTTTTGATCATTTCGCGCAGCAGCATGGCATCGTTTAACTTGTAGAAGCGGGTGAGAGTGCGCCGTGTCACTTCTTCTTGCGGTATTCCCGAATGAAAACAGTTTTCCGCCAGACGGACGACTAATGCCTGAGGATCGTCATTCCAATGCCATTCCACTTCCAGTTCTTCGAATGTCTTTCGCACAGCGGCTTCGTATAGCAATGCTATCGCATCTTGCGTGGCATATCCCGGTACAGTGCGGTTGAGGGGAGAACTTTCGGCAATCGTCTTTTCCCTGTATGTCGTTTCGCCGGGCATGCTGACGGGCTGTGATAAATAGAATGGGACAGGATCGGGACGATAAAACAGGTCGGGATCATAGCTGAGGCGTGAGTATTGTTCAAGTTTCGGTTCTTTCAGCAGAAGGTTGAAGGGGATTTGCGGCTGATAACATTTAATGGCGAGTCGGTAAGCGTGCGCCTGAAATATTTCAGCTTCTTCCGCTGTCTGGGGTAACTTACCGTCCGGACGGGTGAAGCGAGTCCAGATTTTGACGCTTTTATCGCTCGAACCAGCAAAAGCCAGCATGGTTTGTGGTAGTTCCGCTGCTTTTCGTTTTACCAGGGCTATTTCTGCTTTTCCTGCCAGCGGACCGACCGTTAATTCTACGATACCATTGTAAGTTTTCATTTTCTTCACACCGTTTACGCGTCCGAAGACTGCGGCAGGAATTATTCTGGGCAATTTGTGGGCAGCTGAGCAAGGTTCACCGGGTAAGACAAAATGCAGGGCTTCGCGTAGGCCGGATACCGGACGGAGTTTAGTCTCTTTCTTCATTTTCTCTATCAGTAGGTTGATATCCATCACGCTTAACGCTTCCGTATCTCCGTTTTCTCTGCTCTCCCTGATTTGTGTAATCTTCATTTTTCTATTTTGATTTTTCTTGATTTAATTTTGTTTGTATCAGGCATCGAAGGTACGGATAATATGCCGGTGAAACAAGCGTTTGCGCTTTTATTATTGAG
>OLXR01000825.1_pt1 | contig 11540 bp, 13 predicted proteins | sample 1673941 | NCBI WGS metagenome assembly OLXR01 (sample SAMEA103958134, study PRJEB25191) | human gut metagenome
GTCGCTCCTTTCTGCTCATGGCTAAAAGAAAAGAGCAGCCGTTTTCTGTACGAAAATAGCTGCCCTCAATAGGTGGTTTACAATTTCAGAATGTCAGTATCTTAACTTACATCCAGTATATCTTTGCTCCAGAAATTTGAATTTTTGAATCCGCAGGAAGTCTTAACAAATGTACAATATTCAGATAGTCAACATACCCAGCCCCCACATGAATAAGGCTGAAAACACAGAGAACAGTGCTTGCAAAAGCATAAGTGCGTGGAACAATCATATATGCAATTAGCGGAACAACACCTAAAATTAGCGATGGAAGCATATTAACCACGATAAACCTATTTCTTGTCATCAGTGATGTACATGTCGTTCCAAGTCCCTGCGTCGTGTAGAACATAATGACTTCACTACCCGCTGGAAAACTTACGGCATGGATGAGTTCATGAACCGGGAAGAAAAGTAACGCAATCACAAGACCTATCATCCAATCAACTCTTGAAAATGCGACCCCTCCAAGATAAATTTTTTTGATATAAACACAACAAGCAAACAAAAGAACAATCGGAATAAGTATGATTGCAGACTTACTTGTTACTTCCGGCAGTTTTTTTGCACCAACTTCAACATCAACAGTAGGAAGATTTTTTCCGTCATACTTTCCAATCCATTTAATCTTCATTGTCATTCCTCACTTAACGGAACGAAGTGATGAAACATTCTCGGTCTGGCAGTTTTCTTCTGCCGACCGGGAATAAAGCTCCGCAGGACGTGCGTTCTTTTGTTCCTAAAGGGATTTTTCAGTTCGAGGAGCGGGAATTTCAATTTTGGGTTCTTTCAACGACTACAATTTTTTCAACGCCTGTCGGAGAAGGCGGAGATTCTTCTGTCATAATTCCGCTATAAGTTACTTCAATGACATCCCCTACTCTTGGCTCTGGCGAACCCGGCATATTTTGAATCACCACGCGAATGCGCTGTGCATATTCCGCTTCTGAATAGCCTTCCAGAGGTTCTACCAACATTGCGCCATTGTCAAACTCGATGATTTCCCCTTGGAAAATATGCTTTTCATTATTCTCGTTTGATTTCTCTTTGTTGCAGCCAACTAAAGTCAGTGCTAAGGCAAGAGCTAAAACAAATGCTATCCGTTTATTCATGTTGAAGCCTCCTTCCGTGGTTCAAAAATACTTATTATCATCCAATATGATTATACCATGCAAAGCACGAACTTTTCAATTCCTGTCTCCATACAAATGTGTAACTTTTCTATGAACGCCGCACTTTTTCGCCGCCTCGCTTGCCGCCCTGCGGCGTTCCTCGCTGTATGGGGCGTGTTCAAGCGAAAAAGCGCAACCGATTTTCGTCGGCTGCGCTTTTGGCGGCTATGGGCGGTAATAGCGGTCATTCGTTTTTCTGCTTCTCTTTTATTTTCTGATTCATCTTCTTCGCCTGCGCTCTAAGTCCAAGGAAAGCACAAAGCCACCAAAGGGCTGCGGTTCCTACTGCAATCAGGAAAAACCTAAGAACGCCGGAGCTGTTTTCCATCCACCCTGCCAAATATGCGGTCAGAAGAAAGACGGGCATACCAATCAGCGTGTGGATCAAGGTTTTGAGCCAGGGGGCAAGTTTTTCGTTGTAGTAAATCAGCGCAGGGACATAAAAACCGAGCGATATGACGATGCAGCAGATTGCAAACCGCTGTAAATCTCCTCCCGTGTACCCTGCAAAGAAGCGGTCTACCCCTCCCGCAAAAACAGGTCCGATAAACAGAGTCGCGACAAAAGTGAAGCACCCCATGCCGATTCCCGAATAAATCTGTTTCAGCAGCTTTTTCATGCGGAACACCTCCCTATAATCCTAAATATTTTTTGAAAGCGGGCAGATACTTCCGTGAGATGCACTCCTTGCAGCCGTTTTTCAAAACAAGAAGCATCAGTCCTCCCAATGTTGACTCAACATAGTCAAGGTAGTGCAGGTTTGCAAGCGTCCCTTTGGAGATTCTCATAAATCCTTTTCCAAGGATTTCTTCAAACTCGTACAGCCGCTTGCCGCCGTCATGCCGCTTCGTCTTGGTATATACGACCGTCTTTTCGTTTTCCACCCGCACCATGTAGATTTCATCGGGGCGAAGCACGATGATGCGCTCGTTTTCCATCACAGAGACCACACCAGAGTTTTTTGTTTCGAGCAGTGCCGCTGTGCGGCGGATTTCCGGGGTTATCTCACTCGCATAGATCACGGCATACGGCTCTTTGGCTTCGGGCAGCACCTTTATTTCGACTTTCATGAGTATCACCTCGTTTCTCTTGCCCTTGCAAGCATATTATAACGGAAGTGTTCGGCTTTGTCTTGACTTCATCGGTAAGTGGTCAATTTGGGCGGGTAAGATGCAATTTACAGGGGGAAAGTTTCAATGTGTTTATACCCGCCCTGTGAACAAAGGTAGCCGTCATATCCATCTTTCTTTGGATGAAAAGCTCCTCCCATGTGTTCGCCGACAGGCTTTTCATGCTTTTTCCGTGGCTTGGGGGACGGGTGCTTGCGCTTCTTTTCCATACGCTTTTGCGACTTTACGGGTTTCTCTTTTGGCTTTTTCTGACCATCTTCCGCAATCGGCAGACTCTTCCCGCACTCCATGCAGAAAGAAGCGGCGCCATCTGCAAAATCGGCGCCGCAATAGGGACAATATTTCATACTCAGCACTCCTTTGGGCAGTATTCGGCATTCATGCCGGGTTTCACGACCCATTGGGGGACGATACGATTATACCACAGCGTCTTTTTCGTGTCATCGGCGCAAACCCTGCCATTTAGTCTGCCATTTCGTGAGACCTTTTGTATTCCTCAATAGCCGGGAGCGGAAAAATCGCATGTATTTATTTTGCGCGGCGGGGAAGATGAGCCCCGCCGCCGTAGCTTTTGTGCCATCTTCCTTAAAGCAGCGTGCTTATTCCGGTGGAAATCAGATCTGCCACACGATATAATGAATTTACAAGCATACTTTGTGTGCAATACACGCAATGAACGGCGATTTTTGTTGTCTATATAAGTGAAAGGCCTTTACACAGAGAGAAGGGAGGGCGCAATGAGAGACCATGAGATCATAGAATTGTACTGGGCGCGTAATGAGAGCGCGATTACCGCCACCGCAGAAAAGTACGGGAGCTACTGCCATACGATTGCATATAACATACTGCGTAACAAAGAGGATGCGGAGGAATGTGCCAACGATACATACCTTGGCGCATGGAATTCAATTCCGCCGCAGCGTCCAAACCGTTTGTCGATCTACTTAGGGAAAATCACGCGCAACCTCGCTCTGAACCGTTATAAGCGGTATACTGCCGAAAAACGCGGACACGGACAAGTAGTCCTCGCGCTGTCTGAGCTGGAAGCCTGCGTTCCTTCGGAAGCGACTGTGGAGCAGACCATCGAAGAAAATGAGTTGGCTGCCGCCATTGACCGCTTCCTGTATGCAAAGCCCAAGCTGAACCGTAACATTTTTGTCCGCAGATACTATCATCTCTACGCAATACGGGATATTGCGGACGCATACGGAATGAGCGAGAGCAAGGTGACGTCTTTGCTTTTCCGTATGAGAAACGAATTAAGACGATTTCTTGAAAAGGAGGGAATTATGCTATGAAAACCGAAGTTCTTCTTCGTTCGATCGGAAAGATCAATGACGAGCTTATCGCTGACGCGGAAAGCGAAGCAAATACCAAAAGAAAGCCCGGTTGGGCCAAGCTTGGAACAATGGTTGCCTGCCTGGCACTGGTTCTCTGTACCGGCATCGCCACACATGCCATCCGAAGCAATGCGACAGCAGGCACCTTCACAATGGATGTCAACCCCAGCGTGGAATATACGATTGCCAAAAGCGGGAGCGTTAAGAATGTCCGCTGCTTGAACAGCGATGCGGAAAATGCGCTCAGCGATGTTGCGCTGGGAAAGCAGAGCGTCGAAGCTGCCTTAACGCGCACGGTCGCCGCCTACGAGGCCTGCGGATATATGGAAAATGGCGAAGCGACTGTTCTGATCTCTTTTGATTCCCGTCTTGATGCGAATGCCGAGCTAAAGGCATCGCTCTCTGCGGAGATCCAGCAGACCCTGGAGCAGACCGATGCCGTCGGCACACTGGTTTTCCACTCCGAACTGACGGAAAACGCCGAAGCAGCAAAGATCGCCGAGGAATTCCATGTCTCCCTCGGCCGCGCCGACTGGATTCTTACTGCAGCAGACAAAACCGGTCTGCCCACGGACGAGGTCGCCCGCATGTCGTTGGACGAGCTTCTTAAATTCCAAGAGGCTTCCGGCATTGCTTCTGTCAGTGTATCGAAGTTCATCTCCTTGGAGGAAGCAAAGAAGATCGCCCTGAAAGACGCGGGACTTGATGAAGCCACACAAAAGATCGTGTTCACCCGAGAGGAGCTGAGCCGCAATCAGGGCAAGCCTTGCTACATTCTGGAGTTCTACACGGACAAGTGTGCGTATTCCTACAAGATCGATGCAGTATCCGGGGAAGTTATCGGGAAGAAAACCGAGTGGTTTTCCCGTCAGGAGTCCGAGACTGTGCCGGACACGTCTCAAAATTCCGATTCCAAGCATCGTTGAACAGATTAAGCTATGACAAAGCAGCAGAAAATGAAACAGCAGAACGTGGGGCAGGATTGTAATATCCTGCTCCACGTTCTCGGCAGCGAAATACAGAAAGCAAAAATCTCGACGCTCAAGGAGTAAGGGTGGATTTTCACAGGGGAATACTACCCTATAAACAGGAGGACAATATGAGCTTATTCAGAAAGAAAAAATGGGACATTGAAAGATCGGAGCAAAACAAGGGCTTGATTCGTCAGCTATTTAGCCAAGCGATGCCAGACGGCGATACCTGGAAGATCGTCTACGGCTATGGGCTTAATATAAAAACCAGCGATTATATTATTGCCAGAAAAACCACCTACACATATACAAGCCTGATTATTGGTTACCGTGAGTCGGACATGAGCATTGCTTTGCTGCAAACCACTCCCGAATTGGAAGGGTGCAGCGAAGCGGAAATCTTCACAAGAGACAGCATTAAAAAGGCAAAGATCTCAACGGGCATGTATACGATTTATCATCAGGGTGGTATCATGGCAGGCTATAGTACCGATGTAAGAAGCATTGCTGCAATACGTTTCATGGCCATTCTTTCTCCATTTCCTTATTGTTCGCGGATAACAGGCGGCTGCCAGCTATCCAGTGCTGTCATATCCGGTACATAGATCCGCATGAACAGATGAAATTCCCCGTCGGAAACAGGCAGCCAGTTAGAGGTGTCTTCCGGTGCATCCTTGGACAGGATAATATCCAATGTGCCGTCCGCATTCAGCTTGAAGTCGGAGCGGTCGTTGATGCAGTAGCGGTCGATGGAATTGTCAATGAGGAAATCATCCTCTCCGTAGGCGGTCACGGACCAGAAGCCGCCCTCCAGCGTGGGAGGAAGGGTTTCAAAGTGGAGCGTATACTTCTTTTCTCCGGTCAGCGCTGCGCCGGTCTCATCCACCGCTGTCTTGGGATAGATTGCCACGTCCACGGTGTTGGCGCCAAGCCCCACCAGCGCTACCATCGCGCGGTAGGTATACTCCGTGCCGAAGTCGCCGATGGGCTTGCCGTAATAGATCCACTGACCGAGTTTTTGCGCATACTTCGCGCCGTCGGCGGCAAGCGTGGCGCGAAGCCCCTGAAGCATCTGCGTCCAGCGCTCGGCAGCTCCTTCGCCCAGGAGGGCGGCGTCGAAGGTCTTACCCGCGCCCACGTTGATGGCGGAGAGTTTCTTCAGCAGTTCCTCATCCGCATCGGCGGGCGGGTTGACCTGCATCAGAGCGTTCGCCGTATTGAAAAACTCTGCTGGCGTCATGGAAAGCACCTTGTTCACGGGAACAAAGTCATTTTCCTCTTTATAAGTTCCCTGCGGTGCGGTATACTCGCCTCCCTGTACATAAGCCGAAAGAGGCAGGAGCTGCATCTGCTCCTGAATGGCATAGACATTGGGCAGATCCTCGTTCCCGGACAGCACCGTGCGGGTGATCGACCACATCGTTGCGGTGGGCACGTCCACGCGCGTCACACCGTCGGGCAGCTCGCCCTCCCAGCCGGGAAGCGCGATGGCATAAGCACCCGCCTTGTCCAGCACGGCGGCGGTGTTCGTCCACGCATCCAGAAGCTGCACATTGCAGAAGCGATCCGTTTCCGGCAGGACGTAGACCATAGGCTCTGTGCTGATGTCAAGCCATGCCTGCGAATAGACGGTATCGACGTTCGGCGTCACGACGGTGCGGAAAGAGGCGTCCGCCAGCTTTTTTGCATGGTTGAACTGATTGATGGGTGCACGGCCAGTCATGGTCCCGTCTGTATTGGTCGATAATGTTTTGGTTGCGTCGGTCAGCACCAGCGGGAACGCATAGATGTATGCCTCGCTGACCGTTTCCCACACGGTTTCAGTATCCGGTGTATCCGGCTGTGTTTTTTTGGCAGAGCAGGCGGAAAGAAGCCCGCAGGAAAGCAGCGTAAGCAGCGATAGTAGAATTGCAAATATCTTTTTCATGTTGTCCTCCTATGATTCTCTTCTGTTTTTGGTCATCTTCACGGAACGGTTTGTGCGTATGGATTGACTATGAAGTCGTTTGTGATTTTCTCTTTATGGTAAACTATCGATTATTCCGCCCCTTTCTTTCTGCAAGCCTTAAAAGCTCTTTTTTGACCGCTTCGATTTGTGGGTCAAACAGCGCTCGCTCGGCAAAGATCATATAATTGTTGATGGCGAGGATCGACAGATGAACGAACGGCGCAACATCTTCGTCGGTGCAGCCGAGGATTTCCGCAATCCTGCCCGTGTAATAAGGGTATCTTGCGGCAAGCCGCACAAGGGAAGGCTTTATCTTTGCTCCGTATTCGCGCGACACACATACGCTGACCAGAAAGCGCATGGTAGGCGACATTTTATCCGCCAGCTCACCGAGATGATCCATCATGCTTTTGATGTCACGAATATCTTCAAGCACGATGGCAAACGCGGCTTTTTCAATTCGACTGATCGCTTCCTCTGTGCAGGCAAGAACGATTTCCTCTTTGGTGGAGAAGTAATAGTAGATGCCGCCGTTTTGCAGCTTTGCCGCCTTACAGAGGTCCTTTGTCGTGGCAACGGTCAGCCCCTTTTCGACAAAGCAGTCAAGGCAGACGCCTACAAGCTCCTGTCTCTTTTCGGCTTTCTTTTCTTCCCGCAAAACACAATCCCCCCATTTCTGTGCATTATCCAGTGTTTCTTATAATAGCATATCAGACTCCGCAAAATAAATCAAGCGGTTGCTTGAATAATAATTATAAATTTTTAGGATCACATTGCTTGATCAAACATCACAACAACCTCACTTGGCGGCTTTGCCTCCGGTAAGCTCTGTATGTGCCGAATCGCCGTCTTTGCAAAGATGTTGGACTTTGTCGTATCCCAATCTGCAAGTTTTACGATCTCCGCTGTGCCATTCTCAAAATCAAACCGCAGCTCACCCCATTCGCCGTCGTTGTCTGCCTGATACAGGTAGGCAGCGAAAGACGCTTTGTGGAAAACGAGGTGGGGCAGCGCTTCTACTTTGATTTTTACGGTGCAAAATGGCTTGCCTTTCCAAACGGACCGGGAAATATATGAATGAGGTCCATCTTGATGCGCGAAGTGAAATCAGAATAAGAACGTCCGCCCGTTTCTGCCCTTGAGGCGTGGAGCGGGCTTTCGTTCATTTTCCGGGCTGGTCTCGTTGCACTTTTGTGACACTTTCCCCGCACTTTCATGGGGGAATTTCAATGCAGCTTCTGGTATGCTACAGACAAGGTTGATACACAACCACAAATACTTCAAAAAAGGAGCGTAACATACCATGAAAAAGAAAACGATTTGGAGCCTTGCACTGGCCCTGGCGTTGGTGGTATCGGCTATCGGTACGGCAACCTCCGCCTTTGCTGCCACACCCGCGCCAATGGAGACTGTTACTAAAATTGCCACCGAGAACGAGGACGCCATCTGGGAGCAGATCGAGGCGGTGGAAGAGAAGAGCGATGCCATCTTCCAAAGAAACGCGGCGCTGTGGGAAAAGCTGGACGAAATCTGCAACGCCCTGCCCGACGACTACGACTTCACAGACTTTGATGAAGCAGCGTTTATCCGTAACACCGATGCCCTGACCGAAGCGGAGAAGGAAACGCTTCTGGCGGACATCAAGGAGCTGAACGAGCTGGACGCCCAAATGGAGGCACTGTACGCTCAGCTGCCCGACTGCGACAATATGCCGCTTTACGAGAAGGCACTGGAAAAGGCCGACCCCAAGGTGCTGGATGAGATCGACACCCTGGAGCAGGAGTATGACCGCGTCTGCGAAAAGCACGCCGACCTGTGGGACAAGGTAGATGAAGCGTACTTCAATCTGCCGGACGACTACGACTTCGACAACTACGATGAAGCAGCCTTCATCCGCAGCCTGGGCTTCCTGACCGACGCGGAAAAGGACGCGCTGATCGCCGACTACAACCGTCTTACGGAGATCGACAGTCGGCTGTGCGAGCTGTACAATTCCATCTGGGGCAACACCGGCTGCGAAAGCGGCATCTGCCCCCTTTGACGGAAAGGCGGTTTTCTGATAGTATAAAATCAACATCCTGCCGATGCTGCGCCCACGCGCAGCATTTGGCGCTGCTTTCAAGGAGGTCACCATGGGACATTCCATCTATTTGGCGGACGATGAAAAGAGCATACGGGAGCTGCTCCATAGCTTCCTCGCAAGCGACGGATATACCGTGCGCTCCTTTGAAAGCGGCGACGCGCTGCTGGAGGCGTTTCGTCAGGAGCCTGCGGAGCTTGTAATACTGGACATTATGATGCCCGGCACGGACGGCCTTACCGTGTGCCGGGAGATTCGCGCGGTTTCCGACATTCCCATCATCCTGCTTACAGCCAAGGACAGCGAGCTGGACTACGTCATGGGCATCAGCCAGGGCAGCGACGATTATCTCACCAAGCCCTTTCGCCCGACCATTCTTCTGATGAAGGTCAAAGCACTGCTGCGCCGTGTGGAGATGGACCGAGGAAAAACGGCGGCGGCAGAGGATGAGCTGCGCTACGGGGATATCTGCTATTCCGCTACGGAAAACGCCGTCCTTTGCGGAAGCACGATCGTGGCGCTGACCCAGACCGAGCTGCGGCTGCTCAGCTATATGATGAAGCAGCCGGAAAAGGCCTATTCCCGCGAGGAGCTGCTCAGCGCGGTATGGGGCTTTGATTCGGAGGTGGAGACCCGCGTGACCGACGAAACTCTGCGCCGTATCCGGAAAAAGCTGCTGCAAGCGGGCAGCACCGTCAGCGTAAGCACCATATGGGGCTTTGGTTATAAGCTGAAGGGAGCGGAGCGCACATGAAAAACATCAAGCTGCGGATCGTGTACCTGATCCTTTGCTCGGCTCTGCTGCTCTTTGCACTGTTCATGCTGGCGGTGAACCTCATCATACCCGCACACTTTGTGCGTGAGGCAAAAAAGGCGCTCATCAGCGAGGCACAGTACCAGAACCGCACCATCCCCTATACCGACGATGGATCCTTTTTTGACGATGAATGGAATGACACGGAGGAGCACTTCCTTACGCCAAGCATCGTATTTTTAGATCTGGATAATGCCAATCAATCAAGCGGTTGGAACAGGGACGCATATCGTCTGGAGAAAAAACTGCTGGAATACTGCAAGGGGCGGGATCTATCGCTCAACCAATGCTATACCTTCAAAACGGACAGGCATCACCTGATCTTCATGTCCGTGCAGGAGGAGCAGGACGATTGGGAAAAGCCGTACGCCTATATCATGTACATAGACATCGGGCCCATCACCCGCTATATCGTGACGCTGAACTGGGCCTTCTTTGCGGTACTGCTGGCGATCTCCTCCGTCATGTGCCTGCTGGGCTTCCGCTTCGGTCGGGATATTGAAAAGGAGGCGGAGCGGCAGCAGACCTTCTTCCAGAATGCCTCCCACGAGCTGAAAACGCCGCTGATGGCGATACAGGGCTATGCGGAGGGCATACAGGCGGGTGTGATGGACGCGGGCGGCGCGGCGGAGGTGATCCTGGAGGAGAGCGACCGCATGACGGAGCTGGTGGAAGAGCTCCTGGACATCTCGAAAATCGATATGGGGCGGCAGCAGCTTGCCTTTTCCGAGATGGATGTTCGGGAGCTGCTATACGACAGCATACGCGCCGTGGAGCCGACAGCCGCTGCCAGCGGCATTACCATCGCGCCGGACTTCCCTGAAGAACCCATCATGGTCAAATGCGATGACACGCAGATGCGCAGGGCGGTCACGAATATCCTGACCAACGGATTGCGATATGCCCGCAGCGAGCTGCGCCTGACCTGCCGCGCGGACAAGCATCATGTGACGATACGGATACAGGACGACGGGGACGGCATTGCCGAAGCGGACCTGCCGCACATCTTCGACCGCTTTTACATGGGCAAAAGCGGAAAATCCGGCATCGGCCTTGCGCTGACCCGGGAGATCATCCACCTGCACAAGGGAACCATCCGCGCCCGCAACGTGGACACCGGCGCCGTGTTTGAGATAACGCTTCCGACAGCAAGATAAGATACCTTCCCAAGCTGCAGGCAAATTCAGCACAGACTTTATTCCTGATACCGTCGTTACGGCGGCCACCACCTCCACGTTCCGCTATGAACTGATCGACGCACTGGCTGAGTCGCAGGACTACATCATCTTTCTGATGAAAAAACGCTATGCGCAGCCTCTGGACAAGCGTACTCTTACCGGCGGGACGGTGGAGGAATTCAAACGATTTCTTGAGGAGAAGACCGGAAAGACGTTCCGGCGTGTGAAATGAACGAATTTTCTATAACGCCCTTTCGAGGGCTGCATTTGCTTCTGCTTTTGCTTACGGCAGCGGCGGTGCTGCTGGCCTGCGTGCCGCTGATCCCCGTGTCTATCGTGGCGGTGTCCCGCTTTGCCAAGCGCATATTCGCCAAATACTGGGGCCAATACACCGCCATGGGCGACGTGTTTTTAGACAGCGTGCAGGGGCTGAAGGAGCTGAAGCTCTTTCGCGCGGACGCAAGGCGGCAGGCGTATATGAACGAGAACGCCGAGGAATTTCGGAAAATCACCATGAAAGTGCTGGTCATGCAGCTTGCCAGCGTGACCATCATGGACCTTGTGGCCTTTGGCGGCGCGGGGATCGGCGCGGCGCTGGCGGTATCGGGAACGCAGAACGGCGGAGGCATTGCCGCCGCGCTGTTTCTGGTGCTGGTGGCGGCGGAGTTCTTTCTGCCGCTCCGGGCCTTCGGAAGCGCCTTCCATGTGGCCATGAACGGGGTCAGCGCGGGTAAGCTGATGCTGGCGCTGCTGGAGGAACCGGAGCCCGCATGGGGCGAGGAGCGGCCCCGCGGCGGGAGACTGGAGCTGGAGGACGTGCATTTTTCCTATGCGCCGGGGCGGGAGACGCTGCACGGCGTGTCCGCCG
>OLXR01000846.1_pt1 | contig 11307 bp, 9 predicted proteins | sample 1673941 | NCBI WGS metagenome assembly OLXR01 (sample SAMEA103958134, study PRJEB25191) | human gut metagenome
GCAGAAAGCCTCCCATCCTGTCTTTTTTACTGAAATGACGGCATTCTCCCCGTCGACAAACTCGCGTTCGATTCCGCCATCGCCAATCCTTACACGGCAACGGCGTATCGACGACACGCATTCCTCGCTCAACGCATAATAGAAATATGCAAGTCCGAGCATCATCGGAATCACGAAAAACTCAACCATAAGGGCTGCGTAGAGAAAATTCAGATTCCACAACGCCAAGACCGGGAACGGCAAGGCTACAAGCACAAAGAGCCACCATCTCCGCTTCAAATACAAAGGAAACAACTGCCGCATATAGGCTCCAGCTGACAATTTATAGACTTCCGACTCTATCATTTAGACGTGTCGAGGAATGAAAAATACACAGCTCCGACAAGAAGCAGGAATGCCACGATATGATTCCATCGTATCGACTGCCCTTGAAACACGAATGTGGCGACAACCGTAAACACAACCAGCGTTATTGCCTCCTGCATCACCTTCAACTGAACCAACGAGAACGGTCCGCCATTTCCGGCATAGCCGATGCGGTTGGCAGGCACCTGAAACGCATACTCGGCAAGGGCGATTCCCCAAGAAAACAGTATCACGGCATACAGCGGCCAATTCTTAGTTATGCCAAGCTCTCCCAAACGCAAATGTCCATACCATGCAAATGTCATAAACACATTAGACACAACAAGCATCAATATTGTCAATATCGCAGAATTCATCATTTACCAAGTTTTATTCCATACTTTTCATAGACAGCCATACTCTCACGACGGCACTGCTGGCTGATTCCCGTTCCGTCGGGTTTGAACAACGCTTTTAGATTGATATAATTCTTCCCGTTGTCATACGTAAACGAGAACACCTGTTTCTTCAACTCGTTTGCCTTGTCGCAGGCAGGAGCATTACCTGTTGCCGGGTCTGCTCGGAGATCCAAAGGCACACTGTCGACTCTGACCGGCAACACCACTCCGCAAGGAGGATATCCAAGCACTGTCCACATAACCATATCTTTAATTTTTTCAGGAGTGCCGACACCATGTATTGCCACCGAGGCAGAAGATATTCGGCGTGGGATGAAATCATTGTCTGTGACCCATTCCACAGTATCCGTCTCGAAATCTTTTCCTATCAACGAGTGATAATATGAGCGCGACAGCACCTCGGTCATAACCGCAGGAGTCACCGACGCGCTTGCCAGATACGGAGCAAGCAGATGTTCGGCTGTGCGGCGGCGCACATAGCCATATCCTTCCCCCTTCCTTCCCGAGTCTGAATAGTTGGTTCTGATCAGATAATCCCCCACATCAAAACGGGCATATCTCCAATTGTCGGTTTCAAAATACGCGGCATTGCCATAGGCGTCTATCACACCGAAATTGGCTTCCACGCCAAGAGGCTTCGGCAACGTGTCGAGCAGACATGCGAAATCATCCACCGTGCGGCATTTTCCCAGAGCAATTGCCATAACCACTCCCTCTTTATCCATTACCGAGACCGTGTCGTTCTTCAGATTGTAGGACGCCGTGTTCATTATGGCAAACCCAGCATCGTTCATTCCCATCCAAGCCTCCTTGCATTCCTTGTCGGAACTGTTGAAAAGCGCCACATAAGGAATTTTTCCGGCGGCATCTATCCGTTCCACCTTATTGTTCAAATCGCTCGTGTCGCGATGCTTCCACAAAATTGGCCTGCCGTCGGCAGTCAGGCTGCCTGATATGATGGCCGAGGTGCATGCCGCTGCGTCCACAACAGCCACACACGCCAACATCACCGATAATATTGTCTTCTTCATCTGCATCTGTAGATTTTTATTCTACAAAGGTAATGCATCTATAAAAAATATGGCAATTTCGGATAAAAAAATCCAAAACTGCCATATCGTAATTTATTTTCAGACTACCCTACTTCACGATAATCTTCTCAGTCGACACCCCGCCGTTGCCAATCATTCTGACAATATACATGCCAGCCTGAACCGACAACGCCAAACGGTTGCAATTGCGAGAATTTGCAACAAGGGCGCCCGCCTCATTATACACAAACACCTCGTCGACCACTGCGCTTAAACGCAACTCACCATCGGCATAATCAGCTGTCAAACCGCTGTTTCCGCCAATGCACTCAACGCCCGACTGTCCATAATAAACCGGCTCATACTCATTGCCATAACGGTCGAGCACACAGACTGCATAATTATATCCCGACTTCTTGTCGTCAGGCATTGTATATGTGGTTTTATAACTCACTCCGAGCAGATATTCCGCAGGGATATTTGAATCCAAAGTTTCCACATTCACAGACTCCGGCACTGCATACACCGAATAGCGCACATTGTCCACTCCTGCCCACGACAGCACCGTGGCACGCTTGCTGAGCGCCGACACCTGCACCTTCTCCAAATCGGATTTCTTCCAATCAATTGCAGGCGTAAGCGCTTTGTTCTGGAACTTGTTCACCTGCAGCCATTCGCCAAAGCCGGATTGCTTCTTGCCTGTTACATAAGCCGCTGAATAAAACACCGCTCCCGGAGCCTCGTTTTCCGTATAGTCGCGTGAGAACTGCACCTGCTTTCCAATCTCTTCCCAATCGCCGGTTGTGTTTGACGAGTTCAAGAACGAAATTGAATGGCTTGCGTAATGATGGCGTCCAAAATGCTTTGCCACATACGACCACCACTTTGTCATCGGTCCGAACGGATTGGTCTTGTGGTTGGTTTTCCAATACAGCTGCGGAGAGATGTAGTCTATGGTTCCAGCCTCAAGCCATGCCACAGGATCAGAGAAAATTCCATCATATTGCCAGTCGCTTGCCACAGGGCAACGGTCGATGCCGTGTTTTGCCGCAACAGCGGCTGATGTGCACGCCGCGCCGGCAGGGCTTATGCCGAAACGCACATACGGCTTTTGCTGCTGCACCATTTTGTAGACATCGGCAACCATCTGGTTTACGTTGTTTCTACGCCAGTCGCCAAACGTCATCGACGCGCCTGATTTTTGCCACAGATCGTAATCGCCGGCGCTGCTGGTCACAGGAATGCCTTCTGGATAAAAATAATCGTCAAACACAAGTCCGTCAACATCATAGTTGCTGATGATTTCCTTGCACACGTCAACGATACGCTTACGCACCGACTCCAATCCAGGATTCAGAATCGTGGTTGTCTTACCATCACTTTTGGTGTATGCCAACAACATACCCGCAGACTTCAAAGCCTGGTCCTGCGCTGTCGACCAATTGCTTCCTGTAGAGAATCGATACGGATTGACCCACGCATGGCACTCCATTCCCCTCTTATGGCATTCCTCAACCACAAACGCCAACGGATCCCATCCCGGATCCTTGCCGCGAGTTCCCGTAAGGTAACTCGACCATGGCTCGTAGCTTGATTTATAGAATGCGTCACTCATTGTGCGCACCTGGAAATAGACGGCGTTGAAATTGTTTTTCTGCAAAACGTCGAGATACTTGACCATCTCGTTTTTTTGCGCTGTGGTTGAGCTGGTGCTGCTTGGCCAGTCGAGAGCCCACACTGTTGCCATCCACACGGATCTCACTTCTCTCTTCACGCCCGACGACATCGGCAATGCCGCTATCGCCAGCAAAACGGCAGCTAAAGCACTGCGCTTCAATAATGAGGAAAAATTCATTTTTTAGGTTTAGTTAGGATTTTGATACAAAATTTTTTTATCGCTCGCCAAATTTACGAATTTTTCTTCACGTCAGCGCCGAGCGTGCTGGTTTTTCGCTAAATTTGTGACATCAATGCCCATTTTGTTAAAAAAACAAAATGGGCGGAATATTCGCCCGGCATGACCTCCCAAACGGGAGTAAAGCAAACGTTATACTATTTTATGTTTTAAAAACACGGTGCGTGTGGATTTTATTTGTATCTTCATCCCCGAAAAAGATTCAATTTTAGGAATATGAGAAATTTCACCAACGTAAACGATATCGGCGACTTGAAAGCCGCAGTAAAAGAAGCATTGGAAGTGAAAGCCAACCGCTTCGGGTACAAACACCTTGGAGAGAACAAAACTTTGCTGATGATTTTCTTCAACTCATCGCTGCGCACACGACTCAGCACTCAGAAGGCAGCCATGAACCTCGGCATGAACGTAATCGTTCTCGACGTGAACCAAGGAGCATGGAAACTTGAAACAGAGCGTGGCGTAATTATGGACGGCGACAAGCCCGAACACCTTCTCGAGGCAGTTCCGGTGATGGGATGCTACTGCGACGTCATCGGTGTGCGGTCGTTCGCACAATTTCAGAGCAAGGACGACGATTATTCGGAAAAGATTCTGAACCAATTCATCAAATACTCCGGCAGACCGGTGTTCAGCATGGAAGCGGCGACACGCCATCCGCTGCAAAGTTTTGCCGACCTTATCACAATCGAGGAATACAAAAAGAAGGAACGCCCGAAAGTGGTGCTCACATGGGCCCCGCATCCAAAAGCGCTTCCACAAGCCGTGCCCAACTCTTTTGCAGAATGGATGCGCGCTGCCGACTATGACTTTGTCATAACCCACCCACACGGCTACGAACTGTCGGAGGAATTCACCGCCGGAGTGCCTATAATCTACGATCAGGACGAAGCTCTCCGCGGCGCCGATTTTGTATATGCCAAAAACTGGGCGGCATTTGCCGACCCCAACTACGGAAAAGTGCTGAGCACCGACCGCTCATGGACTGTCACCACAGAAAAGATGGCGCTGACAAACAATGCCTACTTCATGCATTGTCTGCCGGTGAGACGCAACATGATTGTGAGCGACGACGTAATTGAAAGTCCTCAGTCAATTGTCATCCCAGAGGCTGCAAACCGCGAGATTTCAGCCACCGTGGTCTTGAAACGCATTCTTGAATCACTATAAGGCAATGAAACGGTTTGTGTCAATATTGGTGGCAAGTGTTGCCGCACTTGCCGCATTCGCATCGCCGTCGACACGGCAATGGGACGAAGGCCCACTGAAATGGAGTGACTTTAAAGGCAACCCTGCTATAAAGTCGACAACTTCTTATTTCAAAGGTTTTCTGAAAACGGTCACCGACATTGAGCACGAGGGAAAGACACGGTTCAACTCCGACGACCAGATGCTGCGCTATCACCAGCTGCAGTTTGACATGCTTGAGATTGTACGCCGCAGGCTTCAAGCCGACCTCAATTCGGGAATGACCGGCATTGAGGCCGACAACAGAGTAGCATACTATCAACGAATATACAATGAGCAGACATCCGATTTGGCGAGAGCGACGGTCAACGGCAGCAACGACCAGCGGCTTCAGCAGTACGAATACATGACCCGCAAACAACTGGAGGAACAACTGCTGCCCAGCGTGCCTGAAGTAAAACCGGGCGACTGGCAAGCCGGTTGGTTTGTAGGCGCCGGATGCCTGATTCCGACAGGCGGCATTTCCGACCTGTTCAACTACGCATGGTTGTTCAACATCGGACTCTCCGGCGGATACAAGAATCTGATTCTTAAAGCCGACATTTCATACGGGCAGCCAGACATACACAATTTCACAGACTACAATTTCAACCCGTTCAACAAAACGACCGCCGAAGGCAACCGCTATCAATCGCTGAACAAATACACGAAACTGCTGTCGGGGAGCGTCTCGTTAGGCTATCGCGTCATCGACGTCAAACGTTTTGCCATAACACCGCATATCGGCGGCGGATGGACCAACTACGCTTGGAACAGCGGCGAATTCAAGGAGTTTGAGGAGAATGGGGAAACGGTTTGGAAACTTGTCACCGAATCGCAGAAAGAGTCTTTCCACAGCTTCAATTTCATGGCCGGCATCGACTTCGACTGGCGTTTCCACACCACAGTAAGCGACAAGTCGTCATTCTTGTCGGGACGTCGCGAGCAATACACATCGTCGGTCCGCCTGACGCCATATGTAATCTGCTACAACTACAGATCGCTCAGTCCGGCAATAAAAGGCGTGCACTTTGGAATCAATCTGACATACAGCGGATTCATAAGGGCTCTACGAATCAACTGACAGCACAACAAAAGGCAGGAGTTCGTTCCTGCCTTTTGTTTTATTTCTCAGGCAATCGCCTGCTTTCTTTTCTCAGCATTACAGCAAACGCAGTGACGACCATCAGACCGGTAAGCACCCACGATATCGGATAGACCGACATCAGCATCTTGAATCCGTGATAGTTGGGACACACCACATAAACCCACACAATCCTCAGCAGGCACGTGCCGACAACCGTAAACAGCGTTGGCATCAACGACCGTCCCATCCCCCGCAACGACGATCCGGATATCTCATAACTACATGCGAGCCACTGGAATGCCAACACCGTGTGCAAACGTATCGCTCCATACTCATGGACCACCGCGTCGGTCGAGAAGAAATTCAGGAAGAAGTCGTCCTGCCACACAAACAACAGGTTGGCAAATCCACAACCGACGACGCTCATCGCCATGCAGAGCCAGAATATGCGCTTCACACGCTGCATCTGCCCCGCGCCGTAATTCTGCCCGATAAAACTGATTGCAGCGCCATTGAACGCCACGACAATGAAATAGCAGTAGAATTCAAAATTCAATGCCGCCGACGAGCCTGCCACCGCGCCTGCACCATAGGTGTTGATTGTAGACTGTACTATCACGTTCGACACCGAAAACACCATTCCCTGCAACCCTGCCGGAACTCCTATTTTCAATATCCGCCTCAATTCCTGTCCATAAATTCGGATTCCCTTCAATTGAAGTCTGAGCGGTCCCCGCTCTTTCTGCATCAACACCACAATCATCGCAGCGCTCAATGCGTTGGCGATTCCGGTAGCGATAGCCACTCCCTCAACACCCATTCCGCACCAAAGCACAAAAATCAAATTGAGCACGGTGTTGACAATACCTGCCACAACAAGGATGTAAAGCGGACGGCGCGTGTCGCCTTTGCTGCGCAACACTGCTGAACCGAAATTGAAAATCATAAAAAACGGCATTCCCAAGAAATACACCCGCAGATAGAGCACTGCCATGTCGAGCACCTCCTGTGGCGTATCTATCAGTTCAAGAATCGGGCGCGCCACCGCCACGCCAAGCACTGCGAGAAACAATCCGCTGGCGAGCGCCAGCACAGACACCGTCGACACCGACCGGCGCACGCCATCGTCATTGCCACTTCCTATCTGATTGGAGATTATGGCGTTGGCTCCCATCGAAATGCCGACAAACAAATTGATGAGCAGGCTGATTACCGGAGAATTGGCACCAACGGCAGCAAGTGCCTCGCGGCCCACGAAACGTCCCACCACCGCCACGTCTATTGAATTGAACAATTGTTGAAGCACACTGCTTGCCGCCAACGGCAGGCTGAAAAGCAATATTTTTTTCAACAACGGTCCGTTGAGCATATCTATCTGATTCTTCTGCGCCATCAATTTCTCTTTTTATAACAGTGTGCAAAGTTAGCCCAAATATGCCACTCTCAATGTACCCGAATTCTTTATTTTGCTTTATTTAAAATTTCATCCGTCGCATTTCCGCAGAAAGCAAGAAGTCATCACAACTACTTCCGCCCTCCGCCTACCGCCGACGGCAACTGCGATGCAATCCATCGACACACCGGCATCCTGACCTTGTCGACAAGAATGCACACGACAAAAATCGCCACATAAAGCGCCAAACTGCGCCACACGAATCCAAACGTGTCGTAGTCCTCATAAAGACCGATCAACGAGTTGCGCAGTTTAATCCAAAAATATGGCGTCTTGTGAAGCAGGTAGACCATAAACACAGACACCGAAACCCAATTGACCGCCGGCGAAGAGAATGCCGGGATTTTCACAAAGACCATAAACAATGCCACCGCCGACAACAGCACAAAAGGATTGTTGTAAGCGAAATCAAGAGCCAACCCGATGGCGACTGTCGACAATAGATAGACACACAAATATCCCCACAACGGAAAAGCCTGCAGCAACGGCAAGTTTCTATGCAGACAATGACCTATAACGTACAGAAACACCATCTGCATCACGTTGTAGCCTGTAGGATTTATTCCCCCTTTGTGAAACCAGCCCAGATACACGTTTATGAATATCAACGCAAGCAGCATCAGATGCAGCCTGCGCCCGTCAAGACGCTCCAGTCCGGCATTCAGGAGCGGGCTTAAAAGAAACAAAGCAAGATAAGCCGGGACAAACCATAAGTCAGTTTTTGAATAAACAAGCAATGCGCCCACAAAACCGTCTGCCAAACAACCCGCCTCAACGCATTTGCAAGCATAGGCAAGCAGCGAGGCAAACAGACACCACAGCGTGAAGTCAAGCAGACGGCGCCTGGTAGCCTTTATCCCGTAATAGCCCGAAATCAGCACAAAGCAGTTGACACCCACTATCGACAGTGATTCAAGAACGTCTTTCCACAAAACGCCAGAATCCAACGCATACAACTGTTCCCTTGTGGGCAAACCGAATGTGGCGCCGACAAAATGAACCATCAGCACCATCATCATACTCAATATGCGCAACATCTCTATTGCCGAATTCCGTTGTTTCATCACAATCTTTTTTTAGAACGCCTCTCCTATCGCAAACACGAAGCCACAGGTGTTGCGTCCGAATCCGAAATCAATACGACCATTGACATTATGTTTCAGCTCAACACGCAGTCCGATGCCTCCATTCGCCAGAATGTCCTTGCCTCTGAAATGTCCGGGCGACGTAAACACATTGCCCATTCCTCCCCATAGCGCCACGCCAAAGCGTGAAAACAAATGCTGACGGTATTCCACCTGCAGCGTTGTCAGGTTATTGTCGATATAACGTCCTGAATAATAACCCCTCATACGGATTCCGCCGCTGCCCAAAGCTTCCCGTAGCGGCCACGGCGACTGCTTGCTGTTGAAACTTGCATACGCGTCAAAGGCAAGCATCGCTCCTTTCCACAACGGCTGATAGTAATTACCCGTAAAACTGAGATTGAACAATGTCCTGTCAAACGTGCCAAGCACCTGAGGCCTCACCCCCATGCGCAGCATCAGGTTCACACCTCGCCGCGGCTGAAGAATGAAGTCGCGCGTGTCGTACTGCAGCACCAATCCGAGCCCCGTGAAGAAATGCGATTTGTCTTGTCCCTCAAGATAATCGATATTGTCAATCTTTGTAATCTCGGCATAAACCAAGTCGATCAATGCGCCGATATTGAAATTGCCTGTCATCAGATACATAAGGTCGGACGTATATTTCAACTGATTTCTTGTATAGTCAATCTTCGGATTCAAGCCACAAGCCTCTCGAGAGATTCCCCAGAAATCAAGCGGGGAATACGTATACTCCAACTTATAGGAATAGCGCAGTCTTCTTCCCGGGAAATGAGTATTTCCACTGGCTGTCAGGGCAAAAAATCCATTAAGAGTCACATTGCCTATCAATGTGATGTCAGAAGGCTGCATAATCGAGTCGGTGCGGTCAAGCCGATACAGTCCTGTCGCACCGCCGCCTATTCCGAAACTGCCCTCTCTCGTATACGACGGCATCACAATGAAGTTCACATCAAACTTCTTTTCAAACGAACGATCCTTGTTTCCCGTTGCCAGACGGTCAAGATAACGGAGAAACTTCGTGTCGCGTTTCAGCATTGACGTGAACGGACCGGGAACCTCCTTCTGCGCCACGACAGTGTCGGCCGGCTGTGGCGACAACAGTTCTTTAGGCACAAGGCTGTCAATCTCCTCCTGCGACAGCGGTATGTAGCGGTATGACACGGTGTCGGTGCGTTCCTGCGCGACCGCCGTCAGACAAGCCACAAACGCCACGACAAATGCCACGGCAACGCTCTTTGCCAATATTATATATTTGTCAATTATGGGTTTCATTTTCTCAATTGGTTATGCAAAGATACGTTGCACGCAACAATATTCAAAGGGCTATCGCTCAACGACATTCTTTTCGGACATTTTTAATGCCTAAATCACCAAAATTTAAATTTAGCGCGCATACGCCCATTGCCATATCATTTTGCAAACACAAGGCACATTTATAAAACATTTTGACAGCAATATTTGGCAATATCAAATTATAATGTTACTTTTGCGCTAAAAATAAGAAAAATATGGAACTTATCATACCTAAACGATACAAACTGAAATTGCTTCCGGAAACAACCGAGATTGCAATCAAGTTTATCAAAGACTCTTTTCAAGAGCGGCTTGCCAAGCGCTTGAACCTACGCCGCGTCACGGCTCCGCTTTTTGTGCTCTCTGGCACCGGTCTTAACGACGACCTCAACGGCGTGGAGCACGCCGTCGGTTTCGACATCAAAGCCATGGGCAACCGCCATGCCGAAGTTGTCCACTCATTGGCAAAATGGAAACGCACAAAACTCGGAGCCTACGGCATTGCGCCCGGCTTCGGACTCTACACCGACATGAACGCCATCCGCACATTCGAGGATTTGGACAACATACACTCATTATATGTAGACCAATGGGATTGGGAAAAGACAATAACAGAAAGCGACCGCACCCTTGACTACCTTATTGACACCGTCAACGACATATATGCCGCGCTGCGCGAGACGGAATGGCTGATTTATGAGCGTTTCCCGCACATCACCCCAGTGCTTCCCGAAAAGATAAAGGTGGTTCACTCACAGCAACTGCTCGACATGTATCCCGACCTTTACCCGAAAGAGCGTGAGCGCGAGATAACGAAACGCTACCGGGCTGTGTTTATCGTTGGCATCGGCGCAGACCTTTCCGACGGCAAGCCTCACGACGGCCGCGCCCCTGACTATGACGATTGGATTACGGAAAACAGCGATGGCTACAACGGTCTGAACGGTGACATAATGCTTTGGAACGACGTGCTCGACATCCCGTTTGAGATTTCATCAATGGGAATACGCGTGAGTCCGGAGTCTCTGCACAAACAACTTGAACTGCGCGGCTGTCTTGAGCGCGAGCAGCTTAAATTCCACCAATCGCTGCTCAACGGTGAGCTGCCCTACTCAATCGGCGGCGGTATCGGTCAAAGCCGATTGTGCATGTTCCTCCTGCAGAAAGCGCATATCGGAGAGGTGCAGGCAAGCATCTGGCCAGAGGAGCACATCGAGGAATGCCGCAAGAACAACATCCTGCTGATGTAGCCTAATTCAGACAAGACATAAACAAGAAAACGCCTACCGTTGTGGCAGGCGTTTTCTTGTTTATGCTGATTCGTTTACAAACCCAATGCGTTGAGCTCGTTTTCCATATTCAGCTGATAGTAGATGTTGCCAAGCAAACGTTTTGTCTGAGTGTCGGTAGTGTCCAATTCATAAGCCT
>OLXR01000849.1_pt1 | contig 11280 bp, 9 predicted proteins | sample 1673941 | NCBI WGS metagenome assembly OLXR01 (sample SAMEA103958134, study PRJEB25191) | human gut metagenome
CCTTCGCCCTCTATGATGAGGAGAAAGACGATTTCCTCATTGCCCGCGACCCCATAGGCGTGATTCCGCTCTACATAGGCCATGACAACGAAGGGCGCGTGTACTGCGCCAGCGAGCTCAAAGCCCTTGAAGGCTTCTGCGACGAGTATGAGCCATTTTTGCCAGGACATTACTACCGCGGCAGCGAAGGCAAGATGGTCCGCTGGTACAAACGCGACTGGATGAGCTACGACGCCGTCAAAGACAACACCGCCGATGTAAAAGCCCTGCACGACGCCCTTGAAGACGCCGTCAGACGGCAGCTGATGAGCGACGTGCCCTACGGTGTGCTGCTTTCCGGAGGACTCGACAGTTCGGTAATTTCCGCCATTGCCAAAAAATTTGCCGCACGCCGCATTGAGACCGACGACAAGAAAGAGGCATGGTGGCCTCAACTACACTCTTTTGCCGTAGGATTGAAAGGTGCGCCCGATTTGGCAAAAGCCCGTGAAGTGGCAGACTATATAGGCACCGTGCACCACGAAATCAACTACACTATCCAGGAGGGTCTCGACGCCGTGCGCGATGCGATATATTTCATCGAGACCTACGATGTCACCACCGTTCGCGCCTCCACGCCGATGTATCTGCTCGCCCGCGTAATCAAGAGCATGGGCATAAAGATGGTGCTCAGCGGCGAAGGCGCCGACGAAGTGTTTGGAGGCTACCTTTACTTCCACAAAGCACCCGACGCACGCGCATTTCATGAAGAGACCGTGCGCAAGCTGTCGAAGCTGCACCTCTACGACTGCCTGCGTGCCAACAAGTCGCTGTCGGCATGGGGCGTTGAAGGGCGCGTGCCGTTTCTCGACAAAGAATTTCTTGACGTTGCGATGCGGCTCAATCCGGAATCCAAGATGTGTCCCGGCAAAACCATCGAGAAACGCATAGTCCGCGAAGCCTTTGCCGACATGCTCCCAGAGAGCATCGCTTGGCGACAGAAAGAGCAATTTTCCGACGGTGTGGGCTACAGCTGGATCGACACCCTCAAAGAAGTGACTGCAGCAGCCGTCACCGACGAGCAGATGGCGCATGCGGCAGAACGATTCCCCATCAACCCGCCGCAGAACAAGGAATAATATTACTACCGCACCATATTTGAAGGATATTTCCCGTCCGACAGTGCGGCTCGCAGCGTGCCGAGCGTGCCGAGCGTGGCATGCTCCACCGCCGAAGCCCTCGCCTGGGACGCCTCGTTCCGCGGTGTCAACGACCCCAGCGGCCGTGCCGTGGCGGGTGTCCACGACGATGCCTACACAAAGGAGCACACTGAAAAAGCCAACACCATATAGGCGTGGAAAGCCATCGGCCTCCGCAGCCACGGGAATGACTCGTTTTATAGGTAAATACAAAAACGTCAACGTCAGGAAATAGTTTTGACGATTGCCCTGCGGCAATACTTTTATAGACAAAAGGACTGACACCCCGTGCCAGTCCTTTTGTTTATATATGCTCAACGTAAAAAAGACGGAATACGCGAGCGATGCGGCTATTCTACCACTATCTTCCGTGTCTTGCCTGCCACGGTGACCTCTACTCCGGAAAAGCCCTTATGTTGCTGAATTCATTCCAGACTTCCGCCTGCTTATAGGCGGTGACAGATACTATCGGAACAATCAATTCGCAGTTAGTTTTATTGACTCTGTCAAACACTCCGGAGCCACACACTGGCGGAATTTCAGCCAACGATGTTATCTTCGACAAGTCGCTGCAACAAATGAAAGCACCATCTCCGATGCTCGCCACGCTGTCCGGCAATGTCAGTCCGGTCAAGCCGCTGCAACCATAGAAAGCATAATACCCAATGCTCGTCACGCTGTTCGGTATGACACTGTTTTTGCATCCAACAATCAATGTGTTGGTTTCCGTGTCAATTATTGAATTGCAATTACCCCAGGAGTCGTAGCGTTTGTTTCCACGATCTACTGTAATCTTCTCCAAGCCACTGCAATCGCTGAAAGCATAATTTCCGATGCTAGTCACGCTGTTCGGCAATATAAGTTCGGTCAAGCCACTGCAACCATAGAACGCACAATCCCCGATGCTCATCACGCTGTTAGGCAATGTCAGTTCGGTCAAGCCACTGCAACCGCGGAAAGCACCATCCCCGATGCTCGTCACGCTGTTAGGCAATGTAAGTTCGGTCAAGCCAGAGCAACCGCAGAAAGCTCCTTTCCCGATGCTCATCACGCTGTCAGGCAATGTAAGTTTGGTCAAGCTGCTGCAACCCTGGAAAGCCTCGCTATCAATTTTTTTAATTTCTTTGGCATGACAATCTCTTCCAACTTGTCGCAACCTTTGAATGCCTCTTTGCAAATTTCCTCGACACGTTCGTCAATCTCGTAATATTTGTCTTTAAGTGCGGTTGCATCAACAAGTTTCTTATAGTCCTCACTGTACACCACTACATCCCTTTTTTCCATGATATATACTTTAGTTTATTTTAACAGCCTGCAAGATGGCGCAAGAACTCTTTTCCTCACGCCATCTTTTCCAAGCCTTTCTATTCGTTTATATTTTCACTTTTTTGCTTATAAACTAATGCTATCGCTTCGACAAACGAAACGATGGTCTTTCATAAACATTTTTGTCGTTTTTTTATTTCAACGTCTTCACAAGTTTTTCCCAGTCTGACTTTGTCATATTTCCAGGCGACAGCGAGACGTTCTGGCAGCTGTTGAGCAAAATCAGATTGCTGTAATTCTCCAGACCTTTGATTCTTGCAAACCATTCTCTCCGACTTCGCATAAGCACTATGACTTTCTCCTCTTCCATCGCGCTATAAATAAAATCGTCGACATACTTGCCAGACGGCAAGTCGAACGCCATTTTGTGTTTAGTGTGGTACGGGAAACATTCTATACAGAAAACTTTCTCTGAAATCTCGCATCCGCATGCTTTCTTCAATTTTCGCACGCGGTCTTTCCACCATTTATAGCCTAGATGGGACTCGCCTATCGCATTCACAACTGTTTCTGGATCACGCAGCCAAATGAACTCCTTGTTGATATGCCACAACTCCTCGCAAATCTCTTTCTCATAAATGTTGGAGAAAGCATTCTTACCGTTTGGCAGCACTGACGCCGCCTGAATCGCGTTGCCGCAGCCCACAAAAGTCAAATCTTTTTTGCTATGTCCAGGATTGCCATTAAGCAGATAGACCTTAGCCTCAGGATCGCCGTGATATGGTTCAGGAAGTGTGTCAAGCACAATCTTTGATTTAACAGCAGTCGTCAGGCTGTTGATTACTGGCTTGTCGCAATCGGCGACAGTGTCGCTAAGTGAAATGTTTAACCATGGATTCTTCATAATTTTGCAATTTGTTTTTCGAATTTGCAATTTAACAAACAAGAACACAATAATCACCCACCCTACCGTTAATTTTAATTAATTATGTTGCAAAACATTTTTCCATAGGCTTGGCGTGTTGTCGGTAAGAATAAATGATGCCGAGAATATATCGCAGGGAGGTTCGCAATGTGTTCATACCCACTTCTTTTCACATATCCACCTCTGTGAAACGATTGAAAGTTCGGCCGTCTCTTGTAACCTTCCCGAAAAACATCTTTTCAGGGCGCACCCAATATGCCTTCTGTCCATACAAGGCTTGATAAACCACCATGCGTTCCAACGTCTCTGAATCAAAGGCGGAATGGAAAAACTTATACTTTCCGCCCTTGAAGTGCTGAAAATACCGATATTCTTTTACCGGACAGTCCATAAGCATCTTTTGGGCAAGCGGTGCGTACCATGCCTTCACCTCCTGCTCTGTTGGTGTGTGGCCGCCCGGGAAACGGAACACATTGCTGTAGTGCTCCATAAACAACGGGCAGAAATGGGCGATGCTGTCGCGCTCGCCAAAAAGTCCCCATACGCGGTCTTTGTAATATGGGTTGCAGCAATCAAACTGTATGGCTTCCAGTTCGGCAAACTCCTCAATCAACGCCTCGTCAATGACCAGCCGCTGATTGCCGTCAATGCGCGGCGCCTTGTATTCGTGCTCGCCGACGCGCTGCTTCAAAAATTCGGTCATCTTGAAATGAGGATTGCCAAGCAAGGCCGGTATGCCCACCACAGGGGCAAGCATCTGGGCAAGGAATGCTCCGCAGCTGTTGCCAAGAAGCAAGTCGGGCAGCTCCCGGTCGATGATTGAGCGAATCTCCTTCAGAGCCTCCTTGGGATACAACGGCAGGTCGGGTGTCAGCACAACTGCCGACCCCTCGAAAGCCTCCCGCAACGCCTTTGCCATCGCACAACTTCCCGTGGCAAAAAATCCATGCAGGAACAGTATCTTCTTTTGTGTCGTTTCTTTCATTAAATTCTTTTATCTTTCCGTTGGCAGCCTATACGGCCGCCTAATCAATCTCGAGACACTGCTTGATGGCGGCGCGGATAGCGGCGGAGTCGGCATTGTCGCGCTGAAGGATGGTGAATATCGATTTGATATATTCATCCTTGTTCTGGCAGCCGCACAGCTGCGCCACGTTGCTCTGCACAAGCATCGTTTTCTGGTTGTAGACACGCAACACGCTGCGGTAGTCGCCCTCCTGGACATAGCGGTTGAAGTCGCGGCACAGTCCCTCATAGATTGCGCGCGGACGTATCTCCTGTCCAAGATGGTCGAGATGGTCCTCAAGGGCGTTGATGTTCTGAAAACGGCGGTCAACGACCATCTCGATGGTGCGTTTCACCTGATGCCGGGTGTGCATCAACGCCTGCTGCCGCAGTTCTGCCTTGAAGAGTTTGAGGATGTTGCCACGCACATGCGAAAAGGCCTTCACATCATCCTTGCCGTGCACTCGCGCCACGGTGCGTATCACCCCCTCAAGCATCATTATATTCTCAATTTCAGCCACATCCGGCACATAAATCTTCTTCTGACGCAGATAGTCAACCTCATTGGCGTTGCGCCGGTCGCGGTCAACGATGCCGCGCGAGTCAAGATGATGGAAGCCTTGAATATCGTTGACGGAGCGCACCGTTTCTATCACCTTGTTGCAGCTTCCCATCGGCTTCACCGTATACTCCGGGAAAATCAGCGAATACAGCCTGAAATCAAGGCTGTGGGTGCTGTCGCCCTCCACAAAAAGCACCGGTTTGCGGCTGCCCATAAGGTCGATTATCAGCTGGTCGCTCAGCGACTCGTGCGGACGGATTATCTCATAGTCCCACGTTTCCGTCTGGATGTTGCATCCTCTCACCCACACCGTGACGTTGTCGGTGCGCGACGTAGGAAACTCGATGTCGTGGGTCATGTAGACAAACGTGCAGTCGGGGCGGTGACCCTCGATGGTTGTCCAAAGGCTTTGCGTGATGCTGCGGTGCAGGAAAAGCGTAGGCGAGTCAACAAAAATCACGCTGCCCTTCGGAGCATACAGCGTCGCGCCGATATAGAAGAACACGGCTTTCTCGCCCGCCGACAGCTGTCGGGGATTGAAGGCATTGTCGCCAAGACGGTTGGTAAACTTGATTTTACCGCCCGACCTCTGCACATCGTTTTTCGGAAACACTTCCTTCCACAGTTTCACAACGGTATCGATTTTAGTGCGCGGCAACGGAATGTCGGCGGCTGCGCCGATACGGTTCATCTTGTAGGTGAACATATCGTTCATCTCATCGTTGAGCAGCATAAACAGCAGCATCTCAAACTCTGTCTCGGCTACGGGTTTCACAAACTGCACCGACTGCAGCGCCTGCTGATAGAACGTTGTGACCGACTGCGCCTGTATGTCGCCGTCTTTTATCGGATACAAGGCTTTGAGAGCGGAAATTGTGAATGCACGGTTGCCAAGGTCGGCAATCATCCGGTTGACGAAGCGTGTCTTGCCAGAGCCGTTGGCTCCGACCACTGTGATTTGCTGGCGTCCGTTGAGCGACACCGGCTGCTGCCCGTCTATTCGTTTCGGAAGCGTTATGTCCATCGTATTCAGATTTTTGTCAGCGTAAAGTTACGCACTCCTTTTGAGACAAGCAAGAGCTTAAGCATCAAGGGCATGCGACGGTTGGCAGAAATGCTGTTAAATATTATTAATCCACTTGCTTGACAATAAAAATTCAAATAGCTTTGTCATTGGAAATTAAGCCATTTATTATGAATACACAAAGGACAGCTAAAGCAGAAACATCAGACAAAAAGATAAAGAGGATTATGATTTCTGAGAATTGCAATCTTTCAAGCAAATTGTCAGAAATTAGGCATCAGGATTCGACTGAATTGATTGTTTCGATTGTTAACAATGTAACGGTTATGGTTGACAAGGGCATCGTTCTTGATGATTACACACATCTATTAATTAAAGCTGGCAAATTAAACATAGATGTCTCGCTGACGTTAGGGAAGCACAGCGAACTGATTATTTCGCCAGGCTGCATAGTCATAGGAACTGGAAATATTGTCGGCAATTTTTCCCACCTCTCAGCTCCGATAGAGAAAGTGTTTGAAGAAAGCGTCAATGTTACGGGATTTTGGACAAACGACCGCGTCTACCCACAGTGGTTTGGAGCTGAAGCCTACGACTGTGAAACGCCAGAGCTGCCGACTGGGCAGGAACTCTCCGATAGCTCAGAGGCAATCGAGCGTGCCGCCAAGATGACGTGTTGCGGTGAAGTTTTTCTGCCAAGAGGCGTGTATTTCCTTGACAAGCCAATAAACTTGAGTTGTGGCGTGACAATAGCTGGAGAAACTGGCATCTACAAAGATGATGTCAACGGAACTATTTTAATTGCTAAAATGGATTATGACGCTATACAATGGTCCACATCGTCAGATAATAAAAATCAAGAGGAGGAAATTAAAGAGGAAGATATGCGCTATGGCAATTATCTGTTTCACATAAATATTAAATGGGGAAAACAGCCAAAAGAGCGTAAAGACTGGAATTCCCCAACATGGGAACTGGGCTTCACACAAATGTGCACGACGATAAAGAATTTGAGAATTATCAATAGAACGGCTCCACAAGACGAACCCATCGACAGATTGCCGGCGTGTGTGCTTACGGGAGCTACTTCCGCCTTCGACAATGTGATTTTCAATGATTTTTGTCAAGCCGTGCGCTATGTTGACGAATATATTGACAACAAGCGAGTGACCAACTGCACGTTCTATTGCGACCCGCCACTATATGTGGGAAATTTGCAATTTTTCGCTTTCAACCTCGGGTTCCTTGGCGATGGAGTGCTGTTTGAGCATAATGCCGTTCACGAAGGCAAGTACAACAAAGGGCTGCGTCTTAACCACTGCGGTGGAGCAAGCGTCAATTCAAACATTCTGAACGCAGACGTGCTTATAAACAAGAGTATGGCAGTTGACTTCTCTTCCAACCATATGGAAGGAAATAAGACCGTAGAAATTAAAAGTTCCCAAGTTGCGCTTCGAAGCAATTACATATGGATAGGCAATCAACCGGCAGTAAGGATTTATTCCGACAGCTATGGCAATAAATCTGTTGTCACGATGGACGGCAATGTGTTTCTGTTCAAAGATACAATAACCGACAGTTCAAAGGATGAGTCTCTGTTTGTCTGCGATGCGGAGATTGCCATTGATGAATTTTCAATCCTGAACATCAGCAACTGCTATCGATATCGGAGTGGACAGAATTTTGGCGACACTCGGACATTTGGAGTACAGGTTTACAAAATCAAAAATAACTCGTTATTTTCGGAACTTGAAGAGTTCAACAATTATTCCTATGCCCTATCGCAATCGTCATGCATTTGTGGAGGCTTTGCCGTGACTGGAGCTCCATTCGCCACAGCCGTCTCTGACTGCCAAATTGATCCGATTGCGATGCTTAACGGAGATGTTAAATGGATAGGAGAAACAGGTGAATATTCATATTCAGCTCAAGTCCTTCTCGACAAAAAGCGTGGCATTGGGCTGTCGTCTGTCGACTTTAATTGGTGGGTAAATGATGATGGCGGGCATACAGCTTCATCGGCTACAGTCGAAAAGTACGAAAAAAAAGATAACGATAAAGATGAAGATGAAGATAATGGTAGGGGAGTGCTGATAAGTCTTGGCAAAGCAACAGGGAAATATCTGTTGCGACTGTTCCGCATCAGGCTTGACAAAACAGAATACAAATATGTCGACATACCGATTTGTGATTCCCAATACATTTACGACAATGGAGTGTCGGTGAATGGATTTGGATGGAAGAACAGCGATGAAAAGGGAAGCGTAATAATCACGAATCCTCAGATTAAACGATTCGAGATTCGACAGAACAATGTCAACGTAGTGATTGTTGGAAGAATAACCCCCGACACGGATAGTTGGGAAGATGGCGATGTAATATATATTCCTGCCACAAGTTCAATAAAAATAGTTAACCATTAAAACCAAGGATATGAAACGAAATGCATTTTTATCAGTATTAGCATTGTTGTTGGTCACTGTTACAGGTGCATACGCCAAAACAGTTTCAGTACATGTCACAGAGCCAGGCACGTTTGCCGAGGAATTGGCAAAGCAATGCGATTGGACTACAGTCGACACCCTTACCGTAAGTGGACCGATCAATGCCGATGATGTTCGGCAAATAAGGAAAATGGCGAATGGCATGGATGCCATTTGGCATCCAATAGATCGCGAACACCAGAATGGTCCATATCTCGTTGTAAGCCGTATTAGCAACAGAGACGGCAAGTTGGTCAGGGTAGACCTTACTGACGCCACATTTACCGCGAATTTTGAAAAATTCATTTTTTACTATAACGATGCAAAGGAAATCATTTTGCCAAAGCAGTATAAAACCAGGTCTGTGAAATTTGCCAATCAAGCATTTTATAATTCTAAGATAGAGACGATTGGCAATTTTCCAGAGAATGTGTTCTGCATAGGAGATAGTGCCTTCTTAGACTGTAAGAATTTGAAAGGGTTGGACTGGAAGAACGTTGCAACCATCGGAATTCGAGCTTTTCGTGGGTCAAGTATGAAATTTGAGAAATTTCCCGAAAATCTGACACGAATTGAGAAATATGCATTCTATGGAACAAAGAATGTCATTAGTGCGCCATTTCCTGCCAGTCTGACATATATTGGAGACTATGCTTTCTGGGGTTGCACACTGCCACCAGAAATAAATTTGACAGACGTGAATGTAGGATCTAAAACGTGTTTTTGTGGTACGAATGGTGTAAAATCAATAACACTGACATATACTCCAAATTTCGATGACAGCCATCTACCTAAAGCACAAAGTTTTGAACACATGAAAGAGTTGGAGACAGTGAAGATTACAACAGACTTTTTTTTACAAGCTAATTTCAAAGAATGTTCCAATTTAAAGAATGTGCACATACCCAACTTGGGAAATATCGATGACTGCAATTTGGTGAATGAAGTACATTTTGATCATTCTGATTATAGCACCGGATATTATAATTATGTTCTGAATTTTTCTAGGTTATTAAAAGTTGATAGAAGATATTATGGACCTGACTATGCCTCAACGACATACGGACTGGCGACCATGGACGGAGCCTTATATCGTTTTGTCGGCTCAAATCAATTGTCGAGATTGTTAATGCTGCCTTCCGGAACTACGTCATATACATCTCCTTCAAGATGTTACTATATCAACAACAACGCATTCCAACATTGTGGAGGCCTTGAATATCTAAAATTGACAGAGGCCCAAATTAGCAACACCGCACTGAACGAGTATTTAAGAAACACAAAAATTGAGATTCCAGATGACAATCCATACCTTAGAAAAGGAGAGAATGGCTTTATATATAGCTTTAGATATAATTACGAGAAACAGGAATGTATTATGTTTGCAACCTCTGATGTCCAATCATCCAGAACATTGGTGGTCGACGCTCCAATTTTTGATAAAAACAGTCTGTTGCTTGAATATCCGGAATTGACCAAAGTAGTTATCAAACAAGATGTAAACGACGTAACATATCTATTTCCAAATGCGATAAACTTAAAGCGAATAGAGTTTGAGTCAACGACGCCTCCAGATGTTAATGATTTAGACAATACTCTTGCCGAAATGCAGAAACACGCTTATGATGACGACTACTTCATCATCGTGCCCAAAGGCTCGGAGATGAATTATATGAACCATCCGTTCTGGTACAGATTCCTTGTTAAGAGTTCCGACAGCGTGGCGGACATTTCGTCAGATGAAATGAAAGTGACGGTTGACGGCCGCATGGTTAGAATTGCTGGAATTGATGAAAAAGAGAGTGTTGAAGTGGTTAATGCATGCGGACAAATTGTGTATTCGGGTGCTGATCACGAAATCGCGATGCCTTCGGCTGGGATTTACATTGTACGTGCCAGCTCTCATGTCCGCAAAGTGATTGTCAGATAGCGGAGTCCTATAGCTCTTGGATAAGAATGCTCCGACCAAACAAACAATTTAAATGACCTACCAAAATATTTCAGCCACGACATGGAAAGGGAAAAGAGCAATGGCGACCACTGCGTTGAGCGTGATGAGAAGCACGGTGCGGTCGGCGCGTTTCATCGCCGCCTCAATGTTGCCGGCGCGCAGCATGCGGCGTGCAGTAACGGCTGAGCGTATCGACAGCCACGACAGCGGAAGCAACAGATAGAAAAACGGACTGCAGAGCAGCGAGAGCGGCGCGAACACATTGAAAAACGACAATGCGATGATTACCGTCGTGACAACAGCGGCACGCAGATGCGTGGGGCAATGGCGCACGGCGTCATCAGCCGCCAGATGCTTCTCAACGACCTTTACACCAAAGATTTGCGCGAACTCAGGCACGAGTCTTGCCTCTGTCCATTGCGGCAGCCCTTGGCGCCACACCTTCGTTTCCGCCGCAAGTCCATGCGCGGTCAATTCCTCAAGGCTGAACGGGCCTTCGCTATTTCCGTCCTTTATCATCCAATACTTCATACGGCAAAGTTACTGATTTTCCTCAAAAGAATCATCGTTCAGAGCATCTTTTCAAGGATGTCGAGAGCGTGGAGCATATCGGCATGAAACGTGGCGTGCGAACGCAGAAAGTCTGTGCGGCCGTCTGCCAGCAAGGAATACAGCTCAGGATTCATGTCGTCGGCAAACGAGGAAATGGCATACTCGATGTCGTCGCGCTGCCAATCCATTGTCGAATGGGCATAGACACGCTCCTTCTGGTGCAGGAAGCAATAGGCGGTCTCGATACCGGCGCGCGTAATCATCGGTCGTAACCCTCCGGACGCATTTGACGCTGCTCCACGCTGTAGACGTAGCCATGGCTGAGAAGATACGC
>OLXR01000851.1_pt1 | contig 11253 bp, 7 predicted proteins | sample 1673941 | NCBI WGS metagenome assembly OLXR01 (sample SAMEA103958134, study PRJEB25191) | human gut metagenome
CGCACCGTTTCGCAGGCAGGCATCCAGCCCTGCCATGAACCCCTTTGCCAGTCCGCGATTCGTCCGGAAATTGACTACATAGTTCACGCCCCAGTTTTTTGCAACCTTGACGGTATCGTCACGGCTTCCGTCGTTGATGATCAGATACTCGATCTCATCGATCCCGTCGATATGTTTTGGCAGATGATTCAGTGCAATTTCCAGCGTCTGTGCCTCGTTATAACATGGCACCTGTATAATTAATTTCATTATTTATCTCTCCTCATTTTTCCTTAGTCCCTGAAATACAGATCTCTTGTATAGACTTTGTCCATGACATCCGCAATCTCATCACTGCAGCGGTTGGCAAGGATCACATCGCTTACTTCTTTAAACTCCTTAAGATCACGGATCACTCGGGAGTTAAAGAACGTTTCTTCTTTCATTGCCGGCTCATATACAACCACTTCGATCCCCTTCGCCTTGATCCGCTTCATAACCCCCTGGATCGAGCTCTGGCGGAAGTTGTCTGAATTGGTTTTCATCGTCAGGCGGTATACACCTACAATCTTTGGATTTTTTTCAATAACGCGCTCTGCAATAAAATCTTTTCTGGTACGGTTTGCTTCTACGATCGCTGCCACAATATTGTTTGGGACATCATGATAGTTTGCAAGCAGCTGTTTGGTGTCCTTTGGAAGACAATATCCGCCATATCCAAAAGACGGATTATTATAATGCGTGCCGATACGAGGGTCGAGGCTCACGCCGTTGATAATGGCTTGCGTGTCCAATCCTTTCATTTCGGCATAGGTGTCCAATTCGTTGAAGTAGCTCACACGCAGAGCTAAATAGGTGTTGGCAAAAAGTTTCACCGCCTCAGCTTCCGTTAAACCCATGAAAAGCGTGTTAACGTTTTCTTTTACTGCTCCTTCCTGCAACAAGGCAGCAAACGTATGGGCGACTCTGTCCAAACGAGCATCACGTTCCGGTCTTCCCACAATGATACGGCTGGGGTAGAGGTTATCGTATAAAGCCTTGCTTTCACGCAGGAACTCTGGTGAGAAAATCACGTTCTCAGTATTGAGTTTTTTACGTACACTTTCAGTGTAGCCTACAGGAATAGTACTCTTGATGACCATGATAGCGTTAGGATTAACATTCTTCACCAATCCAATCACTTCCTCTACATGGCTCGTGTCAAAATAGTTTTTCACTGGATCATAATTGGTAGGTGTAGCTATTACCACGAAGTCGGCATCCCGATAGGCAGCGACACCATCAAGAGTAGCTGTCAGGTTCAGCGTTTTTTCCACCAAATACTTTTCGATATAATCATCCTGTATAGGTGACACTCGACAGTTTATCTTCTCCACTCTTTCGGGAATGACATCAACGGCAGTCACTTCATGGTGCTGCGCCAAGAGTGTGGCAATGCTCATCCCAACGTAGCCTGTCCCAGCTACAGCAATCTTATACGTTTTCATTTTGTTATTCAAAATAATACTTTGATATTTTTTTATTACAATTCATTATATCATACTTTGTATCCTGATCTATAACAATTTAATATCAGTCGTATAAACAAATTTTTAATAAGCTATTATCAAAAAAATAGTTATCCTTAAAATCAATTAGATAGTTTGCTATCATCACTATAATTCTTAATAATAGGTAATAATAATAATGCCTCACAGAATAGAGGAGTAGCTTTACATTCAAATTCTTCACTTGTAGCAGTTTTGATTTCCGGATCTTGTCCTAATGCGGAAACAGGTACAACCTTAACATCCTTAAATGTTTTCTGCAAATAGAGTAAAGTCGCTTCTACTTGCTGTGCGATTCGTTTTTCAGATATAGCAGCTTCGCTTTCCTCTTCTTGTCCCTTGGCGACTTCCTTTATTGCCTCTTCTGCCAATTGAGACATATTTTTGATGGCATTTAAAGCTACAGCAAATTTATTATCACCTTTTTCATTCGGAAATTCCCATGTTGTCATATATTTACCAGCTCCATCAGTTCCAACTTGTTCCAGGAACTTGTTTTTTACAAGCTTATCTATCCACTGTCGCAAGAACATGCCTTCGCCGATATATAAATCAGCTTTAGGAATGACAAGCATAAATGTACGGTCGATTAATTCTTCCTTATTTCCATGCATCTGCTTGAGTTTAGAAATGAAATCTATCAAGAGAGCATGGCTGTCCATGCATCCTCTTCCAGACTCGGCATGGTTGTCTTTCTGTTCCTTTATTTTTTTCCACTCATCAGTAGAACTTTCATTGGTGAGGGTCATCAAATGACGCCATGCAACCAAATCAAATAGGAAGATTATATTGTTAGCATTAGCTAAAGGGGATTCTATTTCTTCAAAGTTAGTTTCCTTTTGAAGCATTTCTTCAAATTTTTCACCAGCAATATCATTAATGACTAGATATGAAACTTTAGACGGTTCTGCTGCCTGAAACAATTTTAATTGTAAAGACGTTCGGCTTCCTGTTTCAGTTGCTCCGGACCATTTACCATCGTCATAATGTTGCTCATAATAATCAAGCAACATTTTACTTAATGGAGAGCATGGTTCAAATATCATTTTTAATTTGGCTGCTGCTCGTTTTACTTGTACAATGGTTGCTTGTAGTAATGTTGTCTTACTTGAAGCCGTTCCTCCTACTAACAAAAGACTTTCAGTTGGTTCTTCTTTAGGTAACCAGCCACATATTTCTGCTTCGACCTCTACTTCATCTTTTATGAGTGAAATTTTTTTCTGATTATGAAACCTTCTAGTATATGCCGCTCCGGATGGAATTGTAGCTGGAGCCCCCGCACATACAAAATCAGTCATATAAAGAATAACATCTTTCAAACCATCTACATGTTGAAGCAAATTGTCCAATTTGGCTTTATTGGTATTACTACCAAGACAAAGTGTATCGGCAAGCTCATCAATATTTTTTTGTGCTTCTTCTGTGTTTTGTTCTACGAAATCGCAATATGATTGGAATTGATTTTTGAGTTTTGATATGAAATATGAAGACTTTAACAATAAGGCTAATGTCTTCCAATCTCGGAAAATAGAATAGTTACCAAAAGAAAATTTCTCAATAACCAAATCGTAAACAGCACCTTCTGTGTCTCCAAAATAAACTTCCAAAATGGCAATAAGCTTTGAAAGGCTTTCAGTCGCATTTTTCTCCTTATCATACAGGGCTATTTTTTGGCAATATTCCATGATGGTCGGCAATCTTCGTCTTAACTGTTCTAAAATTATGTTTCCTCTGTGATTTTCTTCACAGTCTGTATCGTTTAGTTTATTGATTATATAAATTGCCGGTACTTCAATGGTAAGAAGTCTGTCTATCTTGGGTTGTTCAAAAGTCAGATCTATCAGTCCTCCATTCAAATGAGGGGGTTCAAAGATACGTAGGAACTTTTCCCCCGTGTATTTTCTTTCTTCAAATGCTGACAGCCGAGGAACGTCCCTCACAACATCGTCGATTTTCTCCATATTAAGTTCTCCTATGAACTTTGATACTTTCTCAGCTATGGGAGAATTTATAGACCCATCAGATTGCATATTTTCTTGATCAACGGAATAACACGTGTCTTTAGAGTAATAGTTTATTTCACGAGAATTATGTCTTCTCAATGAATTTTCTATCATGAAGATTGTTTGCCTGTACAATTCCAATTGATGATTCATTATGGAACATGTGTTTGGAGTGAATTTCAGTCTATAGCTGGTTGAATACTGAAGACTCATTTCGCGTCCACAACAAGGACATATAATGGAACCATGTTGTTGATCCAATGTGTTCCAAAAATCTTCTTTAGTGTTTCGATATTGTATCATATTTTAAATTTAAGTTGTTTGTTTTTTTTATGTTAAACTTTAAAAATATACTTGGTCGCAAATACTGTAAATTTTCTCTACTTGAAATATATTTTTTCCCGACTGGAACAACATATTTTACTTTCCTTAAGTTACATATCAGCTACTTCCGATAATTCCTGTTCCAACTGGCATGATATCTACAGAATTAAGGTGCGAAAGCTCTCGAGTGTTGGACATAAAGACATGTCAAATCGTTCGAGTAGCGATATAATGTTATGATAGTCAAACGATAGACTACATCTAATCCGTTGTTAAGATTGAGATATTACTTTTCTATAACTATAAATTTAGAACCATGTTGCCACGGTAATAGCTTGAAAAGTCGTAGAGACATTTGAAGCGACCAACTTGACGTGGCATATGTTAGTAGATACCCCCGTGATGGCAAGATTCCTTGCGACACCTATACTAACTCAAAAAGGGTTGTTTCAAAATAAACTGCTTAGAATTTGTATAGATATTATTCAAAAATGTTAATTGTGAATCATTATAACTTCGATTCGAAAAAGCCTTGCTATCCGAACTTTGATGTGGTCAAGGAGTATTGTGGCCTTGAATCTGTTGTCTAATCTGTTTTCAATTATCACAAATTGGTTTTGAATACTTGTTCGTGACCGATTTGTGGTAATTTTTGTTTGTATATGGCTTCCTTCAAGATCATAAAGCGATGGACATCACTTCCTAGCAGATCGTAGAAGCCGTTTTTCATCAACCATTCGGCTTTCTTCCTTATCCTCGCACCGTATGCACCACTCAATGAAAAGAGATTGAGCTGGAATTTCACGTTTAGCCCTTTTAGTTGGCAGTACTCTGATTCTCCCATATAAACATACCGTTCCGGATGGGCAAGGACAAGATGATAACCTTTAGCCTTGATGCGAAACAGGATGTTGCTTAATCCTATTGGTGGGCTAAAGTAGGAAGTTTCCACCAGTAGATGGTCACCGTTCTCACCTAAGGGAAGCAGGTCTTTCTTTTCTAACCGTTCCTCAAAAAGGTTGTCGAGCATGTTTTCAGCCGCAAGATGCAGAATTATCGGACCGATGTAAAGGGCTTGCAGTTCTATGAAACGTTCCCTGAGAAGAGCAGTGGTGTTAGGTATATCTTCCATGATGTGGGGAGTGAGCCAAACTTCTCGAATACCTAACCTCTCGTATTCTGCAAGGATTTGCAGGGCTTCTTCCACCGTTTGTACCCCATCATCTACACCGGGCAGGATATGACTGTGCCAATCAGTGCGTCCTTGCAAGATACCACTTTCCTGCAATAAGTATCTTTTTTTGAATGGCCACATCGTCTTACCTTTTATCTGAATCATACGGATAACCGCAACCATAGCCATAATGGTAACCATAGCGATAACCGTACTTGTAACTCCTGTTGTTCACTTCCGTACCATTGAGCACCAGTGCCATATTTTTGAATTTCTTTTCCTTGTAAAAAATTTCCAGTTCGTTCAGCATGGAACGTTCTAGCAAACCGGTACGAACAACAAACAGCATTCGATCCGCTTGCGACTCTATGATTTGTGTGTCAGCCACTAATTCTACCGGTGGACAGTCTATCAGAATGTAATCAAATTCTTTGCGGAAACTGTTCATCAGTGTGACGAATCGTTCCTTTTCAAGCAATTCTGTCGGGTTGGGAGGGATAGTTCCTACCGGCAGAATGAACAGGTTTGCATAATCCGGAACCGGCTGGATGATTTCATCCAATTGTTCCAACCGTTCTCCTAAATAATCACTCAGACCTGTTTTCGGTGAACCGACATAGGCTGACGCACTTCCATGCCGCAAGTCTCCGTCAATAACCAATATTCGTTTTCCTTTAATGGACAGACTGGCAGCAAGATTCATTGTCAGGAAAGTCTTTCCACTACCGGGATTGAACGAACTCACCACCAATATCTGCGAGTGTTTTTCCTCACCAGACATGAACTCCACGTTAGTTCGCAGGACACGGAAGGCCTCGTTAATCAGGTCACGCTTGCCTTCCTTGACAACCACAGAGTTCTTTTCTTTCACTTTTTTTGTTAGAATTGCTCGGCGGGACTTCTGTCCACACAAAGGGATCTCTCCGGCAAAAGGTAGGGAGAGGTTTTCCAGATCTTTTCGACCCCGAATCTTCGTGTTCATGTTCTCGCGCATGAAAATAATCACAGCAGGGATCAATAATCCGAGAGCAAAAGCCACCAGCAAGATATTACGGCGTACCGGTGCCGTAGGTACCATACTGCCCATGGGAGGGGTGATGATGCGGGTGTTGTAGGCTGTAAACGCTTGGGACAATTCATTTTCTTCTCGTTTTTGCAATAAAAAGAGATAAAGCGCCTCCTTCACTTTTTGCTGACGTTCTACCGAAAGAAGATATTTGGCTTGTGTCGGGTTGGCCGCTATGCGGTCAGTTGTCTGCTGCTCGTTGCGTTGCAAGTTCCGAATCCGGGTATTTAACGTCACTTCCAAATTGTCGATGGATGAAATGATAGCCCCCCGGATAGTTGCCAATGACTGGTCTAGATCCATGACCAAAGGATTTTGCTCGCTACTGTTTGCTACTAGATTATTCCGTTGTAACTGAAGCGTATTGTATTCGGAAATTTGTTTTTCAATTCCGACATTTTCTAAGCCAGAATTGGCAGGAAGTAACTGGTTTTGCTCAGCCGTAGTGGCCAGATAATTACGGATATATCTTACCATGGAAAGTTGAGTGCTCAACGCAAGGATTTGCGAACTGGTCTGGCTGCTTTGCGCCATATACAGGTTGGAAGCCGCCTGTACGTCAGGTAGAAGATGCTCGCTTTTGTAAGAGGATATATTTTCGTCCACATTACCCAGTTCACCTTCTATTACTGCCAATCGATCACTGATGAAAAGACTAGTGCTAACAGCAACCTGATTTTTGTCCTTCACCCAGTTTTCATTATAAACGGCTATCACCGTATTTAGAATATCTTCCGCACGGGCCGGGGACACGTCCCTATAGCTTAAGCTCAATACCGTTGACTCCTCGTCGTTCAAAGCAACGGAAAGGCGGGAAGAGCAGGTTCCGACCGCTCCATACAACCCGGAACGGACTACATGCACTTTATACTCCGTTCCACGAACATAACCGGACGTTGCTTCTAAGGTAACCTTTCCAAGTGGAGTATTTAACGTGCCGGGAAATTTTCCTGTAACAGGCTTGACCTCCTTAAGCAACTCACCTTTCAGTACAAAATCAGAAAGTTGCACACGTCCGTCTTTGTAGACGTTTACCGTGAATCCGGCAAAATCATTCTCCTGAATCCCGGCAATGTTCGCTTGAAAAGGCAGTGTCATTCCATAAAGTAACCGGTCATGAAAACGTCCTGGAGCATAATAGCTCATGTCCAAATGGAGACGTTTCACCACTTCCGTCATGACGGAAGGAGACTGCAAAGCGACCAGTTCATTGTTGACGTTCGTCGCCGAACGAAACAAACCGAAATTATCAAAGCCTTCAATATCGGATGAGATAGACCGTCCCCGGTATTCCCGTTTGACCAAAAGTTCCGCTGTACGAGTATAAACCGGAGGTGTTTTTAGCAAATAATAATAGCCGATTCCGAATGCTACGAGCAAGGAAAGGACAAACCATTGCCATTTGGCGGCACAGAGATAGAACAGATCTTGTATGCGTAGGAAATCATCAGCCTGTCCCGGTTTTGTATTGTTTTGTATTGCCATGAGCTATTTTGTTAAACGAAATTATTAATTATTTTACAATAAGAACCGCAATACTGGTCAACAATGAAGCGAGAGAGATCCAGAAAGAGGTACTTCGCACATTATTCCCGTTCACAGTGGATTGGCGGGCTTTTGTACTGTTCGGTTCCACATACACCACATCGTTCTGTTGCAGGTGATAGGCGGGAGATGTATAAATATGTTCCCCGGAAGTCAGATTAACTCCATACACTCGTTGTGTGTTACCCTCCTGGCGTAATACAAGCACTTTTTCCCGGTTCCCGTAAATGGTTAGGTCTCCAGCCATGCTCAGTGCGTCGAGAATCGTCAACCGGTCGCGGTCGATGTTGAACCGCCCGGGAGCGTTTACTTCCCCCATGACGGAAAAACAAAGATTCATAAACTCTACAGTTACAACTGGATCTTTCACTAAATTTTTGGAAACCAACTCATCCTTTATATAGGAGGCAATTTCAACACGTTTCATTCCTGCCACATGAATTTTTCCGAGTACGGGAAAATCAATGTTTCCTTGATCATCCACAGTATATCCAGAAACACCTTGATTATAACCGACAGAGCCTCGTAAAGAAGATTGTCCCAATTGTCTGGTTACGTAAGGAAGATTGAAAAGGTCTGTCAGTTGCGGATCACGACTGTTCACTATGATGGAAATCTTGTCTTCCGGACGGACCCTAATTTCCAAGGAATCTGCAATTACCACCTCACTTTCCCCTGGATGAAGATCCTGAAAATAAACGATATTTTTAGATGTTGAGCAGGAACTCAATAAACAAGCCACTGAAAGGAGCAAGAAGATGAATTTTAATAATATTTTCATGTAAATATTTTTAACTTAAATTTAATAATTTCTTTTTCGTATGCAAGCGGATAGCGTAATTAATACATAATTGCATTGACGTCCATAAAACGATATCCGTAATGAGTAACCAAACCGTTTCGATCTTTTCTGCCAGTATCCAATTAAATCCAATAAAAAACAAGGATACACATAAGATGGTCACCATGACGGTACGAACACGTATTCCGGTACGAAGCAGTTTATGATGAAAATGGTTCTGATCTGGCAGGAACGGGTTCTTCTTTTCACGTAAACGGTGTACGACCACACGGACCACATCAAACAGAGGCACTATCAAAGTGGAAAAAGCCAGAATCATGTCCGTATTCATTCTTTCTCCATTTTTCGTATCTGCCATACTCAGGTGAATGACCAGCAAACTGATAATATAACCTAAAGTCAAGCTTCCCGCATCCCCCATGAAGAGCTTATGCCCCCGTTGTGCATTACCGAAAACATTATAAAACCAAAATGGTATCAACACACCAAATGTCGTAAATGCGAGTAAAGAATAAATGTATTCTTCTCGTACGGCACAAACCGTACCCAATACAACTAACGAAATGCAGCATAATCCGGAGGCCAGACCATCGATACCATCTATCAAATTTATCGCATTAGTAATGTATACTACAACAAACAGGGTAAGAGGAATCCCCAGAAAGATTGGGATCTCATAAATCCCGAACAATCCTCCGAGAGAATTGATCCATTCTCCCGGACAGACAAGCAACAAGCCGCTTAGAATTTGCACCAAAAATTTATGGCGATAGCTTAAACTGATTAAATCATCCGTTATACCAACCAAATAAAGCATCATGCTCCCCACGGCAAAAAAAAGAAACTCGCAAAGGACTTGATTTGCATCTAGATTTTCAAGCGGAAAACCTAAATGATAGCGTATTCCCATGATTAAACAGAGGGAAATCAATATGACTGGAAAAAAAGACAAGCCTCCCAAACGCGGAACAGGTAGAGTATGTACCTTCCGCTTGTCCGGCTCATCAAACAAACGCTTCTTGTAAGATATTAACAAGATTTTAGGGATGACAATCATTCCAAGAGTTACAGCGACCATCCATCCCCCCAATATGAAATAGAGAAAATAGTTCATATGTAAAAATGTTCAGTATTTCAAATCATGTTTTATGGTATTTTTGCTAAAAAACATTTTGGTATATAGGAAGTAACCACTGCACAGACACCTTCTATGACAACAACCAGACGGCTGTTTTTCCGTATACGGCAAATATACCCTTCTGCACCTTTGAATTTCCCGTCAATCACCTTTACATGTTCCCCACAATGAAATTTAGGTTCATCCGCACCAAAATATTCCATACCTTGCTCCCCGGACGAGGAAACCAGCATAAAAATATTCATTTCACGTTCAGGAATGGCAAGAGGCCTCTTTCTCCCGTCCTTGTTTCTTGTATACAAAATCACTTTGTCTTTGAATCGCTCCTGTACATTCACAGCCTCTAATATTGTGGATTGAAAAAACATTAGTGAATTGATAACAGGTTTACGGATAGTTTTTTTTATTCCATTCCGAACAATCAACACCTCTTCACAAGGTATATAGGATTTTATTTGTTCTTTTTCCAAGGATTCCTCTATTTCAAAAACTTTGTTATAAAATACTTTTAGAGCGAACCAATGTTTGGCGTTACATGTTAGGGAGTTCAATGAGTGTTATGTTTATTTTAGTTAAAAAAAGGACATACTTCCCATTCCTGCACTTTTACCTTAGATTTTAAGATAAAGAAGTACAGCAATCAAGGTTATCCGCATATTTTCAATATGAAAATTCGGATCTCGGACCATTCCTGACTACAGTAAATGGAAGACCGTAACCCTGTATTTTTTACGTTTCTACGTAAGAGATGGAGATGCTGTTCTTTTGCTTGATAAACAGACTAATAAACCGAACAAAAAAATGTTTTTTGCTCGGTTTAATCGGTTTGTAACTCGAATATATACTTAAGCAAACAATAGGAATAAGATCCTTTCATTTTACAAATGAATCAGGATGTTATTTAGAATCATATTAAATTATCTCATAATATATTGATAATCAATATAGTTGAATTTCTTCAACGAGGAGGAGTACTAACCTTTTTTAGAACAAATAGTAATAGTGTTGTAAATCAAATTTTATAGAAAAGCCACCTGATTTCTCAGATGGCTTTTCTTGCTTTCACGACCTAAAAAATATAATACAATTCACGTAATATTTTCAATCCAAACTATTCCAATCTTGTAAATAAAATAGTTTATCATTTGTATGGAAGAGCAAGCCATCTATTCAAACAAAAACTCAAACCAATAATCACATCGCTCGAAGATTTTGCTGTCCCGTTAATGCCGACTTTTAAATAAGATATTTGTAAAACCCTCCCTGCTATCCTCTTTGCCATCTAAAAACACGACTGTAATAATTTGACAATTACTGTCTTGAATAACTATCGTGGAAATTCAACAAAAAATACCAGCAAAATCATTTCTCTTTTTCAAAGAACCCACACATTAAATAAGCACATATTAAGTTAAAATCTTAATCCGTTTTACCCATTTATTCCACAAATTTTCCTAACTTTGCCTTGTTGAATAGTATCTGCATTTATAGCGATTTATGCACACCGCTATAAAGTATCTGTTTTTATAATCACATGAACATTATCATCACCCCTCGACAAGAGGCAAAACCATGAAAAAAATAAAGTGCTTATGAAATCCTACCGTACAATGTGTAAGAAAACTTGGGCTGTTATACTTGCGATAGCCTGCCATCTACCCGCTACATGGGCAAC
>OLXR01000856.1_pt1 | contig 11224 bp, 7 predicted proteins | sample 1673941 | NCBI WGS metagenome assembly OLXR01 (sample SAMEA103958134, study PRJEB25191) | human gut metagenome
TCTTCCCATAAGCTATTTTGATACCCATACGCACGGCGAGCTTATGAGTTACTATACAAACGATATTGACGCGATCCGCGAGCTTCTGCACCAGAGTATCACGCAGCTGATAATCTCCTGCATATCCCTCGTCGGCATCGTTGCAATGATGCTCATTCTTTCCGTTTCGCTGTTTGCAATCGTTGTTGTTATGGGGTTTGTTGTGTTTTTTACAGTCAAATTCATCGGCAAAAAGAGCGGAAAGAATTTTGCCCGTCAGCAAAAAGCCGTTGCATCCGTGAACGGATACATTGAAGAGATGATGGCGGGGCAGAAGGTCGTTAAGGCCTTTAACCATGAGGAAGAATCCATGAAGGCATTTGATGTGCTGAATATTGAATTCTGTTCGGCAGCAACAAAGGCAAATACCTATGCCAATATCATGGGGCCGATAATGAACAACCTGTCTCATATTTTCTATTCGATAACGACCACCCTCGGTGTTCTCGGTCTTGTGACTTCCGGCAGCGTGCTTATTGCTTTTTTGCAGTACATACGGCAGTTTGCGGAGCGCATATCGCAGATTTCGCAGCAGTTCAATTTCGTTCTGCTTGCGCTTGCGGGCGCGGAGCGCGTGTTTAAGCTTATGGATGTTCCACCCGAAATCGATGACGGCGATGTTGCCCTCGGCTTGAACGCACACGGCGAAAAAGTCTGGCGCGTTCCCAACGGAACCGAGTCGGGAGCAAACGATTCCGTGACTGAAGTTCCGCTTGCGGGCATGGTTGAGCTGCACGACGTAACCTTCAGCTATGACGGCAAGGTGAACGTTTTGAATGATGTTTCCCTCTATGCAAAGCGCGGACAGAAGATCGCGTTTGTCGGCTCCACCGGTGCCGGCAAAACGACGATAACCAACCTTATCAACAGGTTCTATGATGTTAACGAGGGTGAAATCACCTATGACGGAATCGATGTTCGCCGCATCAAAAAACGCGACCTTCGCGGAACACTCGGCATGGTTTTGCAGGATACATGGCTGTTTGAGGGCACAGTCCGGGAAAATCTTGTCTACAATCTGTCGGACGTGACCGATGAACAATTAAATCGCGTCTGCCGCGCCTGCGGGCTGGATAAATTCGTCCGTTCGCTGCCGGACGGCTTCGACACTGTCCTGTCCGAGAGCACCAGCATTTCCGCCGGGCAGAAGCAGCTGCTGACCATCGCCCGCGCCATGCTCCAGAACGCGCCCATGCTCATCCTCGACGAGGCGACCAGCTCTGTCGACACGCGCACGGAGCTGCTCATCCAGCGCGCCATGGATAAGCTGACGGAAAACCGCACCAGCTTCGTTATCGCCCACCGCCTGTCGACGATCAAAAACGCCGACCTCATCCTCGTCATGAAGGACGGCGACATCATCGAAAGCGGCACGCACGAAACACTCATGCAGCGAAACGGCTTCTACGCCGCCCTCTACAACAGCCAGTTCGAACAGGCATCATAACGCGCTCCATAAAAAACTCTGCCCGCAGCTTCAACGGTCTGCGGGCAGAGTTTTTAATGATAGAATTTTTCCTCGATTTTGACCACAACGCCGTTTTTCAAAGTAAGCGTATACGGCTGGACGAGCAGCCCTTCGTTTTCCTGCACGGCGGCGGCAAAGTCCCGCCATGTTTTGAACGTATACAGCCGGTCCTCGCCTGCGCCATATTCCTGCTCGATATCGTAGATCGTGACGGATGCGTTCGGGTCGACTTTATAGGTGTAAAGTTCGCCGGAATCGACCCGGTAATATCCATAATAATAATTCTGCGGTGGAATATTCAGCGCCTTGAGCGTTTGCAGATCCTCTTCGAGAGAGGCATTCAGCAGCGTAATATGCTCGGCCGTGATGGAATCCCCGGTCACGCTCTGCAGAACTGCGTTCCGGCGCGTGCTGACCTCCGTGATCTGCGAGGTCTGGAGCGAATAGGAGAGCATCAATATGACGTCCGCCCGCGTCAGCGTGACGATCAATGATTGCCGGTCTTCCGATAAGTCCTTCGTCCAGATGGTATCTGCGTCCAGATACCGCAGATCGGCGTTTGCAGCGCTGAAATAGTCAATAAACGCGGAATAATAGCGCGGCCACTGGGAAACATCGCCCGGCAGATCGCTCATTTTGCTGTCCTCGATCTGGAATTTCCGAACGATATCCTCATATTCCGCCGTCATGTCCTGCGCCCAGTGTGCATAGTCCAGCTTTTCGTGAACATATTCCCAAATCATATCATCAGAAAGAGAATCCGCCGCAGGCGCGTCACTTGACGGGGCAGTGGAGGCAATCACCTCCAAATACTGCTGGAGTAGATTCATGTCTGCCGGGAACCAGTCTCCCGCTGCCTCCGGCAAGACCCACGCTCCGTCCGCGTTCTGCATGGCAAGCGGGCCGCAGAAATCGCGGATCCAGTCGCTCAGACTCCCGCTCGGGTACTCCGCAAAGCCCGTGCAGATATTGCCCGGCGCATCCAGCTCGAATCTCGCCACTGTCGTTGAGCCGCCCCCGTTCCACTCCCAGTCAGGGCCGGTGTAGTCATAGTAAAAATCATAATGCAGGTAGCAGATGACGACAGTTTTCCCGTTTTCCTCAAACGAACCATACTCGCGCAGGCTCGGCAGCACGATATCATTGTCGCTGCGCGGATACCGCTGCGCGACTGCCGCGTCAAAGAGCACCGCCTCCCGCCCGGTCAGACCGAACATGGAAGAGGCCGGGATGGGGAGCGTACCAACCGGCTCGGTCGTCGGAAGCTGCTCCTCCTGCATAGTCGATTGCTCCGGCGAAGCAAGCGTAAAGGAATGAATGTACCAGTTTTCGCCGTCCTTCACCAGCTTCAGAACAGCCTTGCCGGAAAGAGATCCCGCCGTGCTGCCGTACAGCAGCGCAGTATCTCCGTCAGGCTCGATCTCGCCGCTGGTGCAGCGGAAATAGCCGGGGCTGTAGTCGCTGGTGGTGGTATAAAATGCGTCCGTGTCTTCGAGATAGGTATAGCCGGAAAACGGCGTCTGCATATCCGTCAGGTCGGCAAGGCCGATGCCCGCGAAGCGCTTCAGGACGCCTTCGACCGCAGACGCAGGATACCGGTGGATGGGCAGCGGGAAATCCTCCACGCTGTCGACGCGGAATTCCCATTTGGCGTTCAGCTGGGCAAATTCCTCCTCCGAAATATCCTCCTCGCCGCATTCTCCGAAGTAAGAAAGGAAATTGTTCAGATTCAGATCGCGTACATCGTCATAGGTCGAGGTGAAGAAGCCGTTGACCGCGAAATGACCGAGTGTTTCGTCAGTCGAAAATTCATAGTCGGCAAAGACCGCGTTGACTTCGTCGATCTGTTCCTGCGTCAGCGGCGTCGCGGTTTTCTGCGCTTCCTGCTGTGCGGGTTCCGCTTCCTCCGGCAGCGTGATTTCCCCCGTTTTCTGCCGCGTCAGCTCCGCAAACGAGCATCCGGTCGCAGACACGACCAGCAGCACAGCCAGAATGACGCACAGAGCGCTCGTGCGCTGCTTTTTCGTCAGGAACAGAATGCGCTCCCTGACCGGAGGCCCGGCAAGGCTCAGGGCCGCGGCCTTACGCGGGGCCTGCGCCAGAATCGCCCGTGCATAGACAAGGCGCTGCGCGTCCGAAAGCCCGGCGGCGACAGCCTCGTCGCACGCCAGCTCCGCGTCGCGCTTGGATAGAATCGCGGCCAGCCAGATAAACGGGTTCCACCAGTAAGCAATCACCGCCGCCGTCCGGCAGAGTGACCACAGGAAATCCAGATGCCGCAGATGCGTCAGCTCGTGCCGTAAAATCAATTCTGTTTCAGCCGTTTGCAGCACGTCCTCCGTCAGATACACCGCCGGAACCAGCCCGGCCAGACACGGCGATTTGACCGTGCTGGAAATGTAAATACGCGTCCTGCCGTGTCTGCCAAGAAAACGCCGGCTCTTGTGAAGCCGAACCGTAAATACCAGCCATGTACCAAATAACCAGAGCCCAAGCAGCGCACTCCCGCTCGCCCAGACGATCTGAAAGATCTGCATCGCTGTCAGCGGCTTTGCGGGCGCTTCCGCGGCCTCCTGCACCGGGGAGACTGGCTGCTGCACAGGTGTCTGCGGCTGCGTCACAGCCTGCGCAGGCTGCTGCGCCGGGAGAGGCTGCGCGGGCAGCTCCACGCGCTGCACCGGCGCGGCCGCTTCCTCTGCCGGAAGCACCGGCAGCGAAACCAGCGTCCCCGGCAGACACAGCTTCACCAGCACCACCAGCCAGAGCGTATAGACCATCCGCTTCGGCACGCGGTTTTTGAAAATTGCCCGCACCAGAAGAACGGCCAGAATCAGCGCTGAAACGGTCAATACTTCTCTCAGCATAAGAAATCCTCCTGTCTTTCCATCTAAGCTACGGAAGCAGCAGCTCTGCGACCGGCAGCAGTTCTTCTGTGCCATCTTCGCGCAGGACGCGCAGGACATCGTCTTCTGACGCCGCGTGCGTCTCATCACTGTCACCAAAGGAAAGCTTCGCAAAGCGCTCGCTGCAAAGCTTTCCGTCCCAATCCACGAGCCAATACCCCTCCGGCATCGGCTGGCCGTCCTCGTCATAGCACGGATATGCCGCACGTTCACCGTAACATACCGCGATGCCGATATAGCCATCGTCAAATACGCTGTAATCGATCCAATGGAAGCGCGCACAAAGCGTGCTCCCGTTCTCGTCCGTCAGCCGGCACCGGCCCATGACCGGCCCCTGCGATACGCCGCCTTCATAGAGCAGGAAGCGATCCGGGAATGGGATCTCCACACGCTCATAGACCGGTGCGATCACCTCTGCTCCGTCTGCGGTCACAATGCCATAGCACGGTTCACGGCTGTCCCAGCGGGTAACGCGCAGACGATAGCCGAAATGGTCTTCCTCCAAAGTTTTCGGCTCGTCCACTTTGCTGAGGTAAAAGCTTCCGTCTCCGGCGCTGACGGTATAGCGGTAGCCGGTGCCGTTTCGGATGCAGTAGACCTCACCCTCCGGCGTGCCCATATAGTCGATGCAGGCGTCAAACGGCTCGTCAGAAAGAAGCGTGCCGTCCTTCAGCCGAATCCAGACCTTTGTGTCTGGAACTTCACCGATGTGCCGCGTACCATCGGCCTCCCGCACCAGCCCCATGCAGCTGCCGTCCGTCCGATAGAGCGTTTCATACGGTGCCCAGCTCCATGTTTTTGCATCGTCATATTGGTCAACGCCCGAAGCGTCCTTTGCTTCTTCCTGCGCGGCAGTCTTCCACCAATCCGCACCGTCTTCCTCACCGTAGATTTTCCGAAATTCCTGTGAACGAGGCTCCTGCGTCGAGTCATTATAGGAGGACTGCGAATCCTGCGATTCGGCTTCCCACGGCGCTTCCTCCGCCTGCACCGCGGGCGGAGCCTCTGGCGCTTTCTGACAGCCTGATAAAAGAAGGCCGATGCAGAGCGTCAGGAAGAGAATTTGTTTTTTCATTGCGCGTGCTCCTTCTCCGCTGCGTCCAAAATGGCTTTTAACTCCTGAATTTCCTGCTCGGACAGCGCACCGCGGTCAACTAGGTTTGATACCATCATCCCGACGCTGCCGCCGTAGACCTTGGATAGAAACGACTCCGTTTCCTCCGGCTCCACGTCGGCATAGGCGACGGACGCGCTGTATGTCTGAAATTTTCCGCTGTCGTCCATCGTGACCGCACCCTTGGCGATCAGCCGCTTGAGCATCATAAAAATCGTCGCCCGGCTCCATCCGGTATCCGCGTCCAATGCCGAGACCAGCTCCGCCAGCGTCTGTCCCGGCCTCTGCCAGAGCGTTTTCATCAGCTTCCATTCCCCATCAGACAGTCTGAGATGTTCCATTTCACAGTGCTCCCTTCAAAATGCTAACGTATGTTATGTTTTGAGGATACCACAGATATTAACACTTGTCAACTGCAACCGGTACATTTTATGCACGAAGGCCTGAAGGGATTCGAACGCCGTAAATATCGGAGCGCTCTGGTATCTGCTGCAAATCCCCTCTGTTTGCTTTTGCAGATTTTTAGACGTTACAATATACTAGTACATTGTAACACATAAAACTTTCCGTGTATGGACTATGTCAGGGCGTTGGCAAAGGATCCGATTGCCAGAAAGGTCAAGCTGGCAGACCTCCGGCACAATCTTGACGCCCGAAAGCTGAACGGCGTGCGATCCGGGAAATATGACCTGTATTTGCAGGCAGTTCGCTATCTGGTAAAATCAGGTAGAGAACACTTTTATGCGGAACTGTCCGCATGGTATCAGCGCACCGGCCGCAGCAGGTGCAAAGAGCGCTTGTGAGACTGTCTGCCTTTGCATGCCGGCGGTCGTCCGGGAGCTGCCGCCGGCCTCGCTCTGCTTTTGCGGACCGGTCATTCACGTTTCGATATCGTTCAGGAGTCGGAGGCTTCCCCGGCGAAGCTCTAAGCGGCCTTCCCGCTGCATCGTGCCGAGCAGGCGCGAAAGAGCGCTGCGGTTCATGCCAAGGTACCGGGCCATCTGCTCGCGCGTCATTCCGGCGCAGACGATCTCGCCGGTTTTTCCCGCCTCCTGCCGCAGATACGCTTCCAGCCTTGTCCGACCGTCCGGAATGGACAGGAGGCGGATATGGCGCTGTAATGCCCAGTATTTCTCCGAGATCTCCTCCAGCAGATTGGACAGCAGCCGTGTGCAGTCGCTTCCGCCATCCTCCGCGCAGCAGCGGAGCAGTGCGTCCAGCGATAGAAACAGGATCTTGGAGGGCCTTGCCGTGCGAAGCTCGACCGGGCTGCCGACCGTCCGGGCCGACATCAAAACATCCCCAAACAGTCCGCCTGCCTCGTGTACCGCGGAAAGGCTTTCCTGTCCATCCTGCGTGTACCGCCACGCCTCCACGCGCCCGGACAGCACGATCCCTGCATGGTCGATCCGCTCGCCCATGCCCCAGATCACGCTGTTTTTTCCAAAGCAGGCCGTGCGGGAGGAAAGCTTTTGCAGCAGCCCGTCCAGCCGCTCCGCAGGAAGCTCTGCGAAAAGCCTGTTTTGCAGCAGAATGCGCTTCTCTTCATCTGTCAGCATTTTGCTCTCCTTTTTGTTGCAGCTGCAACGAATTTTTTTGAATGACATTGCTATAATAGCAGCAAAATACAAGCTTGGGGAGATTTTTTATGAAAAAAACAGTCTGGATCGCGCGGACGGCGGTCTGCCTTGCGCTTCTGATCGCCATTCAGTTCCTTACCAAAAGCCTCGGCCAGCTGGTGACCGGCTCGTGCGTCAATCTGGTGCTGGCCATCGCGGCGCTGATCGGCGGCGTCTGGTCCGGCGTGACGGTCGCGGTCATTTCGCCGTTCTGCGCGTATCTGCTCGGTATCGGCCCGGCGTTTTTGCCGTTGGTGCCGTGCGTTTCGCTGGGCAACGCCGTCTACGCCGTCCTGTTTGCCCTGCTTGTCGGCAGATTCCTGCAAAAAAAGAAGCTGCCCGCCGCATATGGCAGCATGGTGCTGGCTGCCGCAGCAAAGTTTGCAGCGCTGTATCTCGTCCTTGTCCGGCTGGTGGCCCCGGCTGTCATCCCGGCAGCGAAGCTCAGCACCGTCACAGCGGCTTTTACCTGGCCGCAGCTTCTCACAGCCGTGATCGGCGGCGTGCTGGCCTGCCTGATCGCGCCGGTCCTCTGCCGCGCGCTTGAAAAGAAGAACTAACGCAGTCCGTTGGATGTCTCAGGCCGGGAATACTATTATTTTCATCCATGTCTAGGGTGTATCTGAAAACTCATGATGTGACCGGCAGCGAGGGTTTTTGCGTTGCGCAAGACATTTTTTCGCAGGAATACTGACGTATTTCAAGGAAAAATGACGCGGCGCACCGCAAAAAGGCCCGCTGTCCGGGTGCGTTGGGAGTTTTCAGATACACCCTAAGGACATTACTCATTTCATAAAGTTCAGAAAAGGCATACGAACTCAATTGGAAAAACCAAGTTCGTATGCCTTTGTTTTGTCCAATTCCAGAGCTGGACGCTCCGGCTGCCTGAACGGCACACCCTGCGTTCCAGGCGCAGCGGTTTCAAATAACACCATCTGACCGCTGCTCAACGCAAGCGTCTATTTCAGTTCAAGCAGCGCTTTTTCATCGTCTTTTACAAGCTTCCCTTGACAACGATAATGTGTCCCTCGTTTCCGGTTTCATTTTACGCGCCAGGAAGCGTTTCGTCGGAAGGAGACGATGCTGATACAGAAACAGCGCCCGGCTCACGCCGGGCGCTGCTGCTTTATGGGGTTTTGGCGAAATTACTCGTCGATCTCGATGACGACGCCGGAACCAACGGTACGGCCGCCTTCACGGATAGCGAAGCGGAGGCCCTTCTCGATAGCGATCGGGGTGATCAGCTCGACCTTCATGTCGATGTTATCGCCAGGCATGCACATCTCAACGCCTTCGGGCAGGGAGATGATGCCGGTAACGTCAGTGGTTCTGAAGTAGAACTGCGGACGATAGTTGTTGAAGAACGGGGTGTGACGGCCGCCTTCGTCCTTGGACAGAACGTAGACCTGGCCAACGAACTTGGTGTGCGGATGGATGGAGCCGGGCTTGGACAGGACCTGGCCTCTTTCGATGGACTTCTTGTCGATGCCGCGGAGCAGAGCGCCGATGTTGTCGCCAGCCTCAGCGTAGTCCATGAGCTTGTGGAACATTTCGATGTCGGTGACGACGGTGGACTTCTTCTCGTCCGCGAGGCCAACGATCTCGACGGGCTCGTTCTTCTTGATGACGCCACGCTCGACACGACCGGTAGCGACAGTGCCGCGGCCGGAGATGGTGAAGACGTCCTCGACGGGCATCAGGAAAGGCTTATCAGTATCACGCTGAGGATCAGGGATATAAGAATCTACAGTATCCATCAGTTCCATGATCTTGTCACCCCACTCGCTGCTGGGATCTTCCAGAGCCTTCAGAGCGGAACCCTTGATGATAGGGCAGTCATTGAAGTCGTACTCTTCCAGCTGCTCGGTTACTTCCATCTCAACCAGCTCGATCAGCTCGGGATCGTCAACCATATCACACTTGTTCAGGAATACGATGATGTAAGGAACGCCTACCTGACGGGACAGAAGGATGTGCTCCTTGGTCTGAGCCATAACACCATCAGTAGCAGCTACAACGAGGATAGCACCATCCATCTGTGCAGCACCGGTGATCATGTTCTTAACGTAGTCAGCATGGCCCGGGCAGTCAACGTGTGCATAGTGTCTCTTCTCGGTCTGGTACTCGATGTGAGCGGTAGAAATGGTGATACCACGCTCTCTCTCTTCGGGAGCCTTATCGATGTTATCGAAGTCAACCTTCTCGTTACCAGGTACTCTCTCGGAAAGAACCTTGGAGATTGCAGCGGTCAGAGTAGTTTTACCATGGTCAACGTGACCGATGGTACCAATGTTACAATGGGGCTTTGTTCTGTCAAATTTAGCTTTAGCCATTATTTAAGTCCTCCTTAAAATAATTAAACAGTTTCGTAGTTTTATTTTTTTAACTCGCTACCTCTGATTATATTAAATAATCAGAGGTTTTTCAAGTTATTTTTATTGATTTAGCGCTTATTTTGCTTTTGCAGCAAGAACCTTTTCCTGAACGTTCTTAGGAACGGGCTCATACTTTTCGAAGAACATGGAGTAGTTACCACGACCCTGGGTCTTGGAACGCAGGTCTGTGGAGTAACCGAACATCTCAGCAAGGGGAACGAAAGCCTTAACCATCTTACCACCGCCGATGTCTTCCATACCTTCTACACGACCACGACGGGAGTTCAGGTCACCGATTACATCGCCCATGTATTCCTCGGGCATGGTAACCTCAACCTTCATGATCGGCTCAAGCAGTACAGGAGCTGCCTTCTGCATTGCTTCCTTGAATGCCATGGAACCTGCAATGTGGAATGCCATCTCGGAGGAATCGACCTCATGATAGGATCCATCATATACATTCGCATGAACACCCAGTACAGGGAATCCACCCAAGATACCAGCCTGAGCTGCTTCCTGAATACCTTCACCTACTGCGGGGATGTATTCCTTAGGAATGGAACCACCAACTACAGTAGATTCGAATAACAGAGTAGGAGGATCGTTGATCAGAATGTTTGCCTTAGGATCAAATTCAAACTTCTCACAGTTAGCCTCCAGGGGCTCAAACTTAACTTTACAATGTCCATACTGTCCACGACCACCGGACTGCTTAGCATACTTGGAATCCACTTCGACAGCCTTGGTAAACGCTTCCTTATAAGCAACCTGAGGAGCACCTACGTTAGCTTCTACATGGAACTCACGAAGCAGACGGTCAACGATGATCTCCAGATGCAACTCACCCATACCGGCGATGATGGTCTGACCGGTTTCCTGATTGGTATGAGCACGGAAAGTAGGATCTTCTTCTGCCAGTTTTGCAAGAGCTTCACCCATCTTGCCCTGACCGGCTTTGGTCTTAGGCTCGATAGCCAGCTCGATAACGGGCTCAGGGAACTCCATGGACTCAAGGATTACAGGATGCTGCTCATCACAGATGGTATCACCGGTAGTGGTGAACTTGAAACCAACTGCTGCTGCGATGTCACCGGAGTAAACCTTTTCCAGCTCTGCACGCTTGTTCGCATGCATCTGCAGGATACGTCCTACACGTTCCTTCTTGTCCTTAGTAGCATTGAGTACATAAGAACCGGAATTCAGAGTACCGGAATATACACGGAAGTAAGCAAGCTTACCTACGAACGGGTCAGTCATGATCTTGAATGCAAGTGCGGCGAAAGGCTCTTCATCGGAAGACTTTCTCTCTACTTCATTACCATCAAGGTCAACACCCTTAATAGCCGGTACATCCAGAGGAGAAGGCATATACTCGATAATAGCATCCAGAAGCTTCTGAACACCCTTATTTCTGTAAGCAGTACCGCAGCATACGGGAACGGCTCTGCACTCACAGGTAGCTTTTCTCAAAGCAGCCTTCATCTCTTCAACGGAAGGAATTTCACCTTCCAGATACATCATTGTCAGATCATCATCCAGCTCACAAACCTTTTCAATGAGCTCGTCATGATATAAAGCAGCCTCATCAGCCATATCTCCAAGATCATCGGTAACAGTGATATCGTCACCCTTCTCATCATTGTAGATATATGCTTTCATCTCGAACAGATCGATGATTCCCTTGAATTCATCTTCCTTACCGATAG
>OLXR01000857.1_pt1 | contig 11223 bp, 10 predicted proteins | sample 1673941 | NCBI WGS metagenome assembly OLXR01 (sample SAMEA103958134, study PRJEB25191) | human gut metagenome
AGAGCAGGGCGGGAAGTTCACCAGCCTTGAGGATTTTGCCTCCCGTATGTACGGGACGGATCTCAACAAGCGGGCGCTGGAAAATCTCATCAAGGCCGGCGCCTGCGATGGCTTTGGACTGAACCGCGCCCAGATGCTGCGTATCTATGAGCTTGTGCTCGACGCAGCGGCCAGCCAGAAGAATAAGAATGTCGACGGCCAGATGGGTCTGTTCGATCTGCTGTCCGGCGAAGACAGCGCTGCTGCCATGCCAGCTGTGCAGGCACCGGACATCCCGGAAATGAGCGTGCAGGAGAAAATGAGTCTGGAAAAGCAGACGACCGGTCTGTATCTGTCCGGCCATCCGATGGACGAGTACCGGCCGCTGCTGCGCGGCATGGATGTGGTTCCAATCGGTGAGATTCTGGAATGCTTTGAAAACGGCGGCGATACCTATCAGGACGAGCAGATCGTGAACATTGCCGGAATCGTCGAGGCGGTCAAGATGAAGACCACGCGCTCCGGCTCCATGATGGCCTATGTCACAGTGGAGGACGATACCGGTTCCATGGAGCTTCTGACATTCTCCACGATCCTGGGCCAATATGGCTCGTTGCTTTATGAAAACTCGCCTGTTATCCTGAATGGCCGCATTTCCGTTCGCGACGAAAAACCGCCGCAGATGGTCGTAAACCGCGTGGTGCAGATCGGGGATATGAAGGATCTGGATGCCGCGCAGGCCGCGCGTCAGACAGCGGCGCAGGCGCATACCGTCTATCTCAAAATCGAAAGCTCCGCGCAGCGCTCGGCAAAGAAGGTCCTGCCCATTCTCAAGATGTTCCCGGGAAAAGCGCGGGCCGTGATCTATTTTGCCGACACCGGCGCAAGGATGGGTGGAAGCTGTGCGCTGGACGAGCGGATGCTGCAGGAGCTGCGGGAGCAGCTCGGCGAAAAAAATGTGGTCGTGAAATAGTCTTGTTTTTTACAAATTCGCTACACTTTTGTAACCTGACATGATATACTATAAAGAGTTGAAAAAGGAGTTGGAACGATTGCACGGAAAACGGGCGGGGCTTGCGCTGCTTGCAGCAGCGCTGACGCTGCTGCTTTCAGGCTGTTTTGTCAAAACAGTTGACGAGTTATATACGCTGCCGCGGCATTCTGATGAATATGACCGGCTGGAGCTTGCAATCGATGCGGTTCTGAGCGGCCAGAGCGCTGTCTATTCTGCGCCGGTGTCCGGCCCGAATCAGCAGTCTGTGCAGCTGGCCGATCTCGACGGCGACGGACAGGAAGAAGCGATCGCGTTTTTGAAGGCAGCAGGGGACAGGCCGCTCAGAGCCTGCATCTTTTCCCGTGTGGACGGCGATTACCACTTGACGGATGTGATCGAGGGCGACGGCACCAGCTTTGCCAGCGTCGAATACGTCCAGCTGACCGGCCAGCCGGGCATCGAGCTTGTCATCGGTCGGCAGCTGTCCACCGACGTGCTGCAATCGCTCAGCGCATATTCCTACTCCGACGGCCATGCGGCCGAGCTGATGAATGCCAATTACTCGGAATACCGCGTAGTCGACCTTGACGGCGACGGCCGGAAGGATATTTTCCTGCTCCGCTTTGAAGCAGAGCAGCCGCAGGGCATTGCAGAGCTTTACCGCTGGCAGGCCGGGCAGATGGAGCGCGAGAAGGAAGCGTATCTAACTGCCGGAGCGTCCCTTGTCAAGCGTATTCTGACCGGAAATCTGATGAAGGACATTCCCGCTGTCTTTGTGTCGAGCGCATATGAGGATACCGGACTTGTGACAGACGTCTTTGCGTTTCAGAACGGCGTGTTCCAAAGCGTCACTATGCGCGAGGCGGAAAGCCCTGTTTCCACTGTCCGCAGCTACTATGTCTACGCCTCCGATATTGACGGCGACGGGCTGATCGAGCTGCCGCAGATTTTGCCGCTTCCGTCGGCAGAGGGATCCGATGAGAACGATTCCGCGATCAGCTGGTACAACCTTGATCTGGACGGACGCAGCCTGCCAAAGCTGACGACCTATCACAGCTTTTCAGGCGGCTGGTTCTTAAAGCTTCCGGACCGCTGGCAGAACCAGTTCTGCATCACGCGCGGCGCAGAGGCGGACGGCGTGCATGGCTATGCATTTTCGCAGTGGGAAGACGGGCGGCGCACAGAGCTGATCTTTACGATCTACGCGTTTTCCGGAGAGAATCGAAATGAATCTGCATCCGCCGACGGCAGGTTCATTCTGGCCGAAAAAGGCGATATCACCTATGCGGCGAAGCTTGGAACAGGGAAGTGGGCTGAGGAGCTGTCTGCGGACAGGCTGCGGGATATGTTCCACTTTATTCATATTGATTGGAATTCGGGAGAGACATGAGGAGCGAAACAGCATGAAAAAGGTTTTGATTTTGGAAGATGAGGTCAGTATCCGCAGCTTTGTGGTCATCAATCTCAAGCGCGCCGGGTATGAGGTCGTAGAGGCCGGGACCGGAGAAGAAGCGCTGGATCTGCTGAAGGCCAACCCGGATGTCGGCGTCGCGATCCTCGATATTATGCTGCCCGGCATCGACGGCTTTGAGGTCTGCCGCAGCATCCGGGTGACGGATAAAAAGATCGGAATTATTATGTTAACCGCAAGAAGTCAGGAAATGGACAAGATCACCGGCCTGATGACAGGCGCGGACGACTATATGACCAAGCCCTTCAGTCCTGCGGAGCTGACCGCACGCATCGACGCGCTCTACCGCCGCATTGACTCCGACGGCTCGTCCAATCAGATCGAACTCAAACACGGTCCGTTCGTGTTGAACACGCGCAACCGGACGTTGGACAAGGAGGGCCGCCGCATCAAACTGACGCAGGTGGAATATGCCATTGTCAAGCTGTTCATGCAGAATCCGGGCCGGGCGCTTTCTCGGGAGGATATCCTCGCTGCGGTCTGGGGCCGGGACTATGACGGAGAGCTCAAGATCGTTGACGTCAACATCCGCCGCCTGCGTATTAAAATTGAGGACGATACCGCAAATCCGACTTATATCACAACGGTCTGGGGCTTTGGCTACAAGTGGGGCGCATAAGGCGTGAGGTGAGGCTTTTTGAAGAAAAAGAAACGCCTGTCCGGCATTGAACGGCGCTGGTTCGTCAATAACGTGGGCGTGATCATGCTGCTGGTCGCAGCGTGCGTGCTCGGCGTGGTGTTCTCCATGGCGGCGTATTACGACACAAACCTTCGCTCCGGCCTCGAAAACAAAGCGAAAACAACAACTGATTTTTTCAGCAACTACATTTCGCAGAGCTATAAGGAATACTACCAGTCCTGCATCAAATTCGCGCAGACCTTTGAGGAAAAGGACCGGCTGGAGCTGCAGTTCATTTCCGCAAACGGAAAGCTCGTCGCCTCCTCCTACGGAAAATTCGCAGGACGTTCCCCCTCGACGCCCGAGATCCAGCAGGCCATCGACAGCCAGCAGATCCGGCACTATAAAGGCAGAAACCCGCTGACAGGGGAGCGCATTCTGGCCGTCTCCAGCCCGATGATCTATACCAACGGTGAGGTGATCGGCGTTCTGCGCTATGTGACGAGCCTGCGCAACGCGGATCTTCAGATCCTGATGATCGCGCTGATCGCCGTGACGATCGGCTTGCTTTTCATCGGCTCGATCTTTTTCCTGAGCAGCTTTTTTATCAAGTCCATTCTGGTGCCCGTCTCGCAGATCAACGCGACGGCCAGGCGCATTGCCGCCGGCTCCTACGGCGTGCAGATCCCCGGTCAGTATGACGACGAGATCGGCGAGCTGGTCAGCACCATTAATGATATGTCTGTCAAGATCGGACAGGCGGAAAAAACACAGACAGAGTTCATTTCCTCCGTGTCGCATGAGCTTCGAACGCCGCTTACAGCCATTTCCGGCTGGGGTGAGACGCTTCTGACATCCGAGAATCTGGACGCGGAAACGCGGCGCGGCGTCGTGATCATCGCGCGCGAGGCCAAGCGGCTGACCGGTATGGTCGAGGAGCTTCTGGAATTCACGCGCATGCAGGACGGCCGTTTCACGCTCCATGTCGAAACCGCCGATATTCTGGCAGAATTTGAGGATACGGTCTTCATGTATGGCAACCGGCTCAAGCAGGAGGGCATCTGCCTGCATTACGACGGCTGCGACGAGGAGATTCCGGAAATCCCGTGCGACGTTGCGCGTATGCGTCAGGTGTTTTTGAACATTCTTGACAATGCGGCCAAGCACGGCGGCGAGGGCAAACGCATCGACGCGTCCATCGCACATGAAGGGAGCTTTGTCGTCATCCGTATGCGGGACTACGGCCCCGGCATTCCGGAGGAAGAGCTTCCGCACGTCAAATTAAAATTCTATAAGGGCAGCTCCAAGGCGCGCGGCAGCGGCATCGGCCTCGCCGTGTGCGAGGAGATCGTCACCATGCACGGCGGCACGCTGACGCTGGAAAACGCGGAGGGCGGCGGAACGCTTGTCACGATCAGCATCCCCACCGGGGAAGAATAAGAGGTTTGCATGAAAAAAGAGAACAATCCTGTCAGCCAGGAAAAATTTAAAACGCTCATCGGCGGTCAAGCCCTGATCGAGGGCATCATGATGCAGGGGCCGGACAAGCGCTCCATCGTCGTGCGCGGGCCGGAGGGCCTCGTCACGAAGGTCGAACCGCTTAAAAAGCGCACAGGCATTGCCAAATGGCCGCTGATTCGCGGTGTGGTGAACTTTGCTTCGTCTATGGTATCTGGTGTAAAGGCGCTCATGTATTCGGCGGAGTTCTTCCCGGAAGAGGAGGAAGACGCGCAGCCGTCCAAATTTGAGCAGTGGCTGGAGAAGAAGCTGGGCAGCGAGAAGCTGGAAAAGGCAGTCGTATCGTTCTCTGTGTTTCTCGGCGTTCTGTTTTCCGTCGGTCTGTTCTTCCTGCTGCCGACGCTCTTGAGCGGTATTTTTGACCGCTGGATCCACAATGCCGTCGTCCGCAGTCTGATCGAGGGTGTCATCCGCATCGCAATCTTCATGGGCTACATGATCCTGATTTCCCGGATGAAGGACATGAAGCGCGTCTTTTCCTATCACGGCGCGGAGCATAAGACCATCCGCTGCTATGAGGCGCAGCTTCCGCTGACCGTTGAAAACTGCCGCGGTATGACCCGGCTGCATCCGCGCTGCGGCACAAGCTTCCTGTTTGTCGTCGTTGCAATTTCGATTTTGCTCTTTGCGCTCGTAAGCGCCGTTTTCCCGACCAGCAATATGCTTGTCCGTATGCTCATCCGGCTTGCGCTGCTGCCGTTCGTCGTGTCGATCAGCTATGAATGCAACCGCTTTGTCGGCCGTCATGACAACGCTCTGACGCGTGCGCTGTCCGCGCCCGGCATGTGGTTCCAGCACTTTACGACCAATGAGCCGGATGATTCCATGCTGGAGGTCGCCATCGAAGCGCTGAAGCTCGTCATTCCGGACGAGGCGGGTGCCGACCGATGGTAAAGAAATACAGCGACCTCTATCTGCAGGCCCGCCGGGCGCTGCTGCCGTCGGAAGGGGAGAATGCCTCCATGGCCGCACGGGAGCTGTTGGCATTCGCGTCCGGGAAATCCGTGACAGCTGTGCTGGCTGATTCGAATTTATATGCAAGCGAGCAGATTGAGGAACGGCTGAACGGTTATGTAAACCGTATGCGAGCCCATGAACCGCTGCCTTATATCCTTGGACAGTGGGATTTCTATGGAATCTCGCTGGAGGTCACGCCGGATGTGCTCATCCCGCGCGACGACACCATGGCCGTCACCGACCTTGCGCTTGACGTTCTGCGCGGCAGGGAAGCACCGCGCGTGCTGGATCTGTGCTGCGGCAGCGGCTGTATTGGCCTCGCCATTGCGCACCAGCTGCCGGACGCCCATGTAACGCTGGCGGATATTTCGCGCCCCGCGCTGGCCGTCGCCAAGCGCAATATCAAGCGTCTGAAGCTTATGAACCGCGTAACGGCAGTCGGGCTGGACGCGCGAAAAAGAGGGCCGAGCTTTGTCGGCACGCTCGACGCGCTGGTCTGCAACCCGCCGTATGTAACGAGCGAGGAAATGACGCGGCTGGAACCGTCCGTGAAGGAATACGAGCCTGCGCTTGCACTGGACGGCGGGAAGGACGGTCTGGACTTTTACCGCGCTGTCGCTGAAAATTTTACCCATCTGCTGGCAGACGGCGGATACCTTTGCTTTGAATTCGGCCTGGGACAGCATGTCGCCGTATCCATGATCCTGCAGGAATACGGATATACGGATATTGTCCTTCGAAAGGATCTGCGCGGCGTTGTCCGAGCAGTCAGAGGCAAAAAGAAGTAAAACAAATGTTTGATTTTTATCAAACGATGTGCTATAGTATAGCTATACACAAAAGAGGAAGGAACTGAGACGATGGAAAAGAAAAAAGCAGCCGATCAGACTCCCAATAACGACAAGAAGCAGGCGCTTGATACGGCCATCCGGCAGATCGAGAAAAACTTCGGCAAGGGGGCGGTCATGCGCCTTGGCGACCGGCCCGATCTGCAGGTCGACGCGATCCCGACCGGTTCTCTGGCGCTCGACGCCGCGCTCGGCATCGGCGGCGTACCCAAGGGCAGAATTATTGAGATCTACGGCCCGGAATCCTCCGGTAAAACGACGCTTGCACTGCATATCGTTGCGCAGGCACAGAAGCGCGGCGGCGAGGTCGCATTCGTCGACGCCGAGCACGCGCTTGACCCGGACTATGCCGCCCGTATCGGCGTGGATATTGACTCCATGCTGGTTTCCCAGCCGGATACCGGCGAGCAGGCGCTGGAGATCACCGACGCGCTTGTGCGCTCCGGCGCGGTCGATGTTGTGGTCGTCGACTCTGTTGCGGCGCTGACGCCCCGCGCGGAAATTGAGGGCGAGATGGGCGATACGTTCGTCGGCCTGCAGGCCCGGCTCATGTCGCAGGCGCTGCGAAAGCTGGCGGGTAATATCTCCAAGACGAACTGCGTTGTGATCTTCATCAACCAGCTGCGTATGAAGATCGGCGTCATGTACGGCAACCCCGAAACGACGACCGGCGGCAACGCGCTGAAATTCTATGCCTCTGTGCGTATCGATATCCGCCGCACGGAGGCCATCAAAAACGGCTCCGAGGTCATCGGCAACCGCACGCGGGCCAAGATCGTCAAGAATAAATGCGCGCCCCCCTTCAAAGAGGCGTTTTTCGATATCATGTACGGCGAAGGCATCTCCAAATGGGGCGAGATGGTCGACCTTGCCGTGCAGCTCGAGCTCATCAACAAGAGCGGCAGCTGGTTCTCCATCGGAGACGAGCGCATTGGACAGGGCCGCGACTCGGCCAAGCAGTACCTCATTGATCATCCCGACGTCGCTGACCGCATTGAGCAGTCCATCCGAGACAATATGTGGAAGCTGCAGGGCAAGAACGCAAAGCCGCCCGCATCCGTCGCCGCGAAGCCTGTAAGTATCTCGGCAGACGATTTTAACGACGACTGATGCGCCTGCTTGCCATTCAGGAGCTGCCGCAGTCAAAGCGCGTCAAGCTTGTCTTTGACGACGATACTGTTTTAAAAACGCAGCCGTATCTGCTTGCGGACTTCGGCCTTTACAGCGGAATGGAGCTGACGGAGGAAGACTATCAGGCGCTGCTGGCTGCTGCCGGAAAAGCGTCTGCAAAGGCGCGGGCCGTGCGCATTGTCGCAGCGGCAGGCGTGTCTGAAAAGGAGCTGCAGAAGCGCCTTGTCCGGAAGGGTGAGGAAGCAGCCGACGCGCAGGAAGCCGTCGGCTGGCTCAAGGAGCTGCATCTGCTCGATGACCGCGAGACAGCACGGCAGCTCGCTGCAAGCGCTGCGGCAAAGGGCTACGGGAAAAGCCGCATCAAAAATATTTTATTCGAAAAGGGCATCCCGCAGGATCTCTGGGAGGAGGCGCTTGCGGAGCTGCCCGAAATGGACGACGCCATTGACCGCTTTCTGCTCCGCCGCTGGCAGGGGAAGGATCCGGACGAAAAAGAAGTAAAACGGACTGTGGACGCGCTCATCCGGCGCGGCCACAGCTGGAAGGACATCCAGTCCGGCCTTCGGCGCTACCGCGTCGGGCTGGAGCTGGAAGAAATCACGGAGGACGACATATCATGACCCATACGATCGGCATGATCTCGCTTGGCTGCGCCAAAAATCAGGTCAACGCCGAGCATATGCTCTGGCTGCTGCGGCAGGCGGGCTATGAGATCAGCCCAGACCCCGACGGTGCGGAACTCGTCATTGTCAACACCTGCGGCTTCATTGAATCCGCAAAGACAGAGGCCATTGACAACATTCTGGCCATGGCGCAGCTGAAAGCAGAAGGGAGAATTCAGAAAATTCTCGTCACCGGCTGTCTTGCCCAGCGCTATCAGGAGGAAATTCTGAAGGAGCTGCCGGAGGTCGACGGCGTGCTTGGCACAGGCTCGTATTACGATGTTGCGAACGCGGTCGGGCAGGTGCTGTCCGGCAAGCGCTACAAGCGCTTCGACGATATTAACGCCGACCAGTCGGAAGATGGCCGGATCCTCACAACGCCGGAATATTACGCCTATCTGAAAATTGCCGAGGGCTGCGATAACCACTGCGCGTACTGCGTCATTCCGAAGCTGCGCGGCAAGCTCCGCAGCCGCCCGATGGAAGATCTGATAAAGGAAGCGGAGCAGCTTGCGTCCGACGGCGTGAAGGAGCTGATCGTCGTCGCACAGGATACCAGCCGCTACGGCCTCGATCTCTACGGCGAGCGGAAGCTTGCGGAGCTGCTGCGCAGGCTCTGCAAAATCGACGGGCTGGTCTGGGTCCGGGTACATTATCTCTATCCCGATGAAATGTCGCAGGAGCTGATCGACGTTCTGGCAAACGAGCCGAAGATCGTCAAATATCTGGATATTCCCATCCAGCATATCAACGACGAGATCCTGCGTAAAATGAACCGGCGCGGCAACGGCGAATATGTCCGGCAGCTGTTCACAAAGCTCCGCCATGAGATCCCCGGCCTTGTGCTCCGCACGAGCCTCATTACCGGTCTTCCCGGCGAGGGCGAGGCAGAATTTGCACAGCTGTGCGATTTCCTGAAGGAATACAAGCTTGAACGCGTCGGTGCGTTCGCGTTTTCGCCCGAAGAGGGCACACGCGCAGCCGAAATGGAATATCCTGATACCGAGATCGCCAAGCAGCGCGCAGAGCAGGTTGCGGAGATTCAGTCGCGCATTATGGACGACTATAACGAGTCCTGTGTCGGTCAGGTCATGCAGGTGCTCTGCGAGGGCTATGACCCGGACGAGGACAGCTATTACGGCAGAACCTATGCCGATTCTCCCGACATTGACGGGAAGATCTGGTTCACAGCGGAAAAACACATTAAGACCGGCGATTTTGTAGACATCCACGTTGTGGATACCTACGACGGAGAGCTTGCCGGCGTACTGGAGGAAGAATACAATGACGACTGCGAGTAAAATTACCCTTGTCCGTGTGGTGCTGATCCCGGTCTACATGGTTCTGATGCTGCTGTCAGCGAACGGCGCGGACTGGCTGCGCTGGGCCGCTGTTGCGGTCTTTGTGATCGCCAGCATTTCCGATTTTCTGGACGGCTATATTGCCCGCCACTACAATCAGGTCAGCGATTTCGGCAAATTCCTCGACCCGCTGGCCGATAAGCTGCTGGTGACGGCCTGCATGATGATCTTCGTCGGCTGGGGTCGGATGCCGTCCTGGGTCGTGTTCATCGTGATCGCGCGCGAATTTGCCATCAGCGGTCTGCGCATGGTCGCGGCCAGCAACGGAACTGTCATCGCTGCCGGATGGAGCGGCAAGATCAAGACCTCCTGCACGATGGTCGGTCTGATCGCCATGATGGTGCTGCCGAATCTTCCGACGCTGGATCTGGTCGTGAATATCGTCATTCTGGTCACAACGGTCTATTCCGGCGTGGAGTATTTCTGCAAAAACTGGGCCTGCCTCGGTCTTGCGAAGAAGGCTTGACTTTTTCCTGCTCCAATGATATGATTTCCCAAGAAAATTCAATATCGCGTTGATCGAAAAGAGTACCGCTGCTCCGCTTTTTCAGAGAGTCTCCGCCGTCGGCTGCAAACGGGGGCAAAGGCGATGCGGGAACGTGCGTTCGGGAGCGAGGGGAGACCCCGTGCAGGCTGACGTTACAGCCAGAGCAAGAAATCAGAGTGGAACCGCGAGTTTTTTGACCCGCCTCTTGAGCAGTCAGGAGGCGGGTTTTTATATTGGAGGAGCTTCATTTGCATTTATTGGAGGATATCCGGGCATATAAGAAAAATGACCCTGCCGCACGGTCTGCCATTGAGGTCATGCTGCTGTATAACGGCCTGCACGCGACCATCGACTACCGGATCGCGCATTGGTTTTACCTGCGGCGCTGCTTTTTCATCGCCCGTGCGATCTCGCAGTGGTCGAAGATGTGGACGGGAATCGAGATCCATCCCGGCGCGACCATTGGCCGGCGGCTGGTCATTGACCACGGAACCGGCATCGTGATCGGCGAAACCGCCGAGATCGGGGACGACTGCCTGCTCTATCAGGGCGTAACGCTCGGCGGCACGGGCAAGGATATCGGCAAGCGCCATCCGACGCTCGGCAACAACGTCATGGTCGGCTCCGGCGCAAAGGTGCTTGGCCCGTTCCGCGTTGGCGACAACGCCCGCATTGCGGCAAACGCTGTAGTACTGCGCGAGGTGCCGGAGGGGGCGACGGTCGTCGGCGTTCCGGGCCGGATCGTCCGGCTCTGCGGCGATAAGCTCGACCATATTCACACGCCGGACCCGGTCATGCTGGAAATCGAAGAACTCAAGCGCCGCATGGCGCTGCTGGAAGAACAGATCAACGATACGAAAAAGGAGACTTGACGATGTATCTTTACAACTCTGCTACACACAAAAAGGAAGAATTTGTCCCCTATGACCCGAAGCTGGTCAAAATGTATACCTGCGGCCCGACGGTCTATCACTTTGCACACATCGGCAATCTGCGCAGCTATATCATGGAGGATGTGCTGGAAAAATACCTCCGTTACGCGGGCTATCCCGTGAAGCGCGTTATGAATATCACGGATGTCGGCCATCTGACCTCCGACGCAGATGAGGGCGAGGACAAGATGCTCAAGGGCGCCCGCCGCGAGCACAAAACGGTCATGGAGATCGCACAGTTCTACACCGACGCGTTCTTCGAGG
>OLXR01000861.1_pt1 | contig 11151 bp, 9 predicted proteins | sample 1673941 | NCBI WGS metagenome assembly OLXR01 (sample SAMEA103958134, study PRJEB25191) | human gut metagenome
CTCCGCTACCCGATATGCCCCCATTTAATTCAAGAACAGCCGACATATCGTTTCCCGATTTGCTTTCGCTCTTCACTAACATTACCGCGCTTCTCTTGTATAACGGTGTTTGCATAGCTAAATAAAACCATGCGACCGACATACATATAACGACCGATAGCACAATCCAATACCAATTATCGAATACCAACTCGACAATATCCCGCAGGGTTACCCCTCCTTCATTTTTCTTATCGTTCTTAGTTTCTTGAATGAGCTCCATATAGAGATGTTACTTATCTTTTAACACAATAATCATAGACACAATAGACAGCACCGATGCTACAAGAGATATAATACTACTACCGGCAGAAATAAACGACAAGGTCGAGCTACCTTTCACTCCTATCGATTTATTAGGCTGCACATAGATTACATCGTTCTGCTTTAAATAATAACAAGGTGATTCCAATACTTTTTCGCCCGAAGTTAAATCCACGGTATAAGTTTTTCGTTGGTCTCCGTCCTCGCGTATTACCAATATATTATCCCGTTTTCCCGAGGGAGTCAAGTCACCTGCCATAGTCAAGGCTTCGAGAAGCGTAATACGGTCTCCCGATATAGTTTGCACACCGGGACTGTTTACTTCACCCATTACCGAAACCTTAAATCCCTTTATCTGTACATTCACCACAGGATCTTTTACATATTCCCCCTCGATGAGCTTGTTCTCGACGGCATCGGCCAACTCTCTTCTCGATAATCCACCGGCCTGCATCTCACCCAAAATAGGAACTTCTATTTTTCCGTCCTTATCGACCCTTAAACCGACAGTTTCCTGTATCGTGGTCGATGCCCCCGTACTACCTAATACCTGACTATTGCTGAATATTTCCAGCAACTCACCATCTTTACTACTCACTGTTATGAGTAACTGGTCGTCCGGGACAATCTTTAATTCATAGTCTTGTGCTATGGTTTGAGGGGACTGCTCCAAGCCATCGGCTCCTTGCAAATAAACCATTTTCTTAGAAGGCACGCATGATACCAAACCTACAAGTATCACAGCCAAGAGAATTTTCGGAATATATTTCATTTGTCTAAAATAACAATTTAACATATCAAGCCTTTGAACCAGCCACTTTCCTATCAATCTTTTTAGTAAGATATAGTTGCATAATGGTCCAAATAAAAATGTCTAAAAATAATAATAAATTTATATTTATACGAGTCAATAACAACAAATTCATGGCTGCAAAGCCAGCAGAGATTAACAATATCGTAATCATAGCTGCTCGATGCGAAAATCCTAATGCTAAAAATTTATGATGAATATGATTCTTATCTGGTTCAAATGGGCTTTTACCATGGTAGATCCGAACTATGACAACACGGACCACATCAAAAGCCGGAACAATTAATGTACTAAAAGCTATCAAAAAAGCACCTTGTGTGATAGGAATAAAATCAGTATTCTGACTATATTTGATAGCAAGAAAGCTTAGAATATAACCTAAAGTGAGACTTCCGGTATCTCCCATAAATATCTTACGGGCATGCTCAGCACTACCAAAAACATTATAATAAAAAAAAGGAACCAAAACCCCGAAAGTGCTAAAAGCAAACATGCTGTAAATCCATAATCCTTTCTCGATATACAGAAAACCAAAGATTAAAAGAGCTACGCTACTAAGCCCGGAAGCAAGACCGTCAATTCCGTCAATCAGGTTTATTGCATTCGTTATAAAAACAATTGTCAATATTGTGAAAGGAATACCAAACCAAGCAGGAAGTAAGTCAATGCCGAACAACCCATAAAAATCATTGATCCAAAGACCTACAGCCGGGAATAAACAGGCACAAATAATCTGGATTACAAACTTCTGACGATAACGCACCCCGACAAGATCATCTGCAATACCTGTCAGATATAAAAGAACCATCCCACAGATCAATACCAAAAACTCTGGTAAAATATAAGACGCAGACAAAGTCGATATACCATATCCCATTAATGTCCGGATAACCAGCACAGAGCAACAGGAAAATAATATCGTAGGAAAGAAAGAGACTCCGCCTAATCGAGGAATTGCATGTTTGTGAACCTTACGTTCATCAGGAATATCAAACAGTTTTTTACGAAATGATATCAATAATATACGCGGAATGATAAGCCAGGCAATATAAGTGGAAATACCAAAAGCTATCATTATAAAAATAACATTCATACCCATTGTTATATAAAAACTATATTTACAAGTAATCACTTTTTCTCTATAACATCTTCATCGTATCTGTAATTACACGATTCACAAAACATACTGTTGTTCATTTTGCACTCTATCCACTACTACTTCAGCATATTGTAAATAAGATACTTTTTTATAAGACTGACATACTGCAAACACAAAAAGAAACAGCAATAAGCTCATCCATTTGTTGACTTTTCTCATAACCCTTATTTAATATGTATATAAATTTGTTATTCGGATGCTAACCTAGTAGTTCCATACCTCCTAATAATAATTCACTGTAATAATTCACTCATTCCAATTATTTTCTCATATTCCATTATCACATAACGTATATCATAACGTTCTATAGCAACACGGCGACTCTCATGTCCCATTTGTATTTTTTGCGTACCATCAAGTTCAAGATACTTCATCATAGCAGCCGCCAAAGCTTCGCTATTCTTTGTAGGGATCACAAAACCATTTTTTCCTTCTTCTACTATTTCGCGACAACCGGGAATATCAGTCGTTATTATGGGTTTACCCAAAGCGCATGCTTCCATCAGCGAACGATTCATACCCTCATGATACGATGGCAGTACTATTACAGTCCCAGGCTGTCTCATAATATTGAGCGGTTGAGTGGAAAAACCTAGATAACGAATACGTCCCGCAATCACATCCGCATCGATTATCTCTTGACCTACAGCATTAGGATAACACTCATCTATAGGTCCCAATAAGCAGAAATCAGCATTTACACCTTTTGTTTTCAATAACTGGGCTGCTTCTACAAATTCAGTATATCCCTTATCATAAAGCACACGTGCCACCATAAGAAATGTGGTGCGCCTGTCATATTTCTCTATTTTACCTTCTTGTAGCAATTCTGTATCCACCCCTTCACCACTTTTAAGTAATACTAATTTCGCAGCAGAAGCTATATGATGAGTTATTAGTGTGTTAAGATTTTCTTCATTCAGAACGAACACCCGACAGGCATAACGCAAAGCAAAACGATAGAGCGCACGAGCTATACTACCAGTTAACCCCTGCTTAGCGAAAGTATACCCCAACCCTGCCACCATAGCTACACTACGGATACCTAAAAGCCGAGCAGCCAGTGTACCATAAATATTTGGTTTGATGGTATAATGAAATATCCAATCCGGTCGTTCTCTTTGATAAATTCGCAAGAGGCACAATAAATAGCTCACATCAGTAAGAGGGTTTCGTCCCGCACGTTCTAAGTAGACAGGCACAAAACGCACATAATCAGGCACAACAGTTTTCATCCGTGTTTTTTCATCCGATGGTGCCACAAGCACAATCTCATATCCTTGTTCATGAAAATGCCGAAAGACTGCTTCACGAAAGTTAATCAGTCCCCATATTGTATTATCACAGAAAAGAAGTTTCATCGTTTGACTAATTATAAGGTAAGTGCTCACTGTGTAGCTATAATAAAGCGCTTACACAAGATTCATTATTTCAATTTTAAAAGACGGCAATACCTATCGTTATATTTTTTAGCCATTACACTAATATCAAACTGTAAGGCACGTTTTTTACAACGAGCCGCAGTAGAATCATAGAGTTCAGAATTTCTCATTAATTCAGTAATAGCCTTAGCCAAAGCCTCTGCATCTTGATGTGGAAATAGAATACCATAATTCTTTGTCACTTCCCTCAGTCCTTCTACATCACTCGCTATAAACGGTTTACCAACAGACATTCCTTCGATATTAGAAAGCGATAAACCCTCTAAATGCGATGACATAATTACAATATCAGCAGCTTTCAGCAAACTCGGAACGTCCATCCTAATCCCCAAAAAACGTACACGGTCATCTACATTTAGTTCCTTACAGAGATTTTCCAGTATTGATCTCCTTTCTCCATCACCCACTAGCCATAATTCATAATCCTCTTTAGGAAGTAAAGCCATTGCCCGTATCAATGTATCCTGATCTTTCTGATATGTGTAACGAGCAACCATTATCAAAACATACCGTTTATTGTGCTCCCTCAAATCTGTATTTGTAGATGCTGAAGTTACCTTATTAATATCTACCCCATTATATATCGTGTAGATATTTTGAACTTTTTTCTTCAAGTGCTCTCTTATATTTGCTTCCGCTGCATCCGAAATACAAATGATCTCTTTGTAACGTGAATACATCCATCGGTCAATGGGTGTATAATATTTCCAAGCACGCCGACGATTACAGGTACTATGTTCTGTTGTACAAAGTGTAATGTGATAAAAGCAGCTAACAACAGCACTATATAATTGCGGAGCCGTGTTATGCGTATGCACAATATCAAATTTATGTTTTTTCAAAAAGAAATAAAGACGAAAGAGATATATTGGATGATATACATTTTTTATCACTCCGAGAGAATGAATCTTTATTCCCTCTTTTTCCAGCCAATAATAAAAAGGTGTATGACTCCCATCAAACAACAATAATTCAACATCATTATTAAAATCTCGAAGACGAGGTAGAAGATCTACCATCAGTTTTTCTGCCCCTCCTGTTTGCAGGTTGGTAATAATATGTAATATTCTCATAAGTTGTTTTGATCTTTCAAACGAAGTATTAAGCCCAACGGACTCATCAACAATGATAAAAACATATTCATTTTCAACTCCTTGATTCTAGTTAAAGAAATATCATGGGTAAATCTCCAATAATTTATTTGAGCCTTCAACTTTTGTAACAAAGGAATTGGCATATGAGAAAGTTCCGAATAAAAGAGTGCTGTACACTGGGGTGATTTTCGACGAATTCTTATAGAGTTTGCAGTTAAGCCATCTGCACGGTATTCACAAACATATAAAGGTTCTTGTGTATAACGCAATTTATATTTCAAAGCGATGCGATTCCAGACTAATGCTTCCGTGCAAAATCGTTCTCCGACTACAACTGGAAATGGATATTTTTCAAGAATTTTGGTCTTAAAAACTTCAGCCAAATCCCCCGTTATTCCATATTTGTATCTTATATCTAATGCATTAGTGTCTATTATCGTTTCTTTCCAACCTGTTGATACAGAATCTCCATTAACTTGAACTTTTATTCCAGATATTCCTGCAAAATCGTCATCATCAGATATATCTCTGAATATGGCATTAATCTTTTTCAACCCATCGGAAATTATATAGTCATCACTATCAACAATAAAAAAGATTTCACCTTCAGCTTCTTTAACCCCCTTATTAATAGCAACATGCTTTCCACTATTCGGCTGAAACAAATAACGAATCTTGATTTTTCGTTCGAGTTCCCACTGTTTGATAAGTTCTTGAGTATTATCCGTACTACCATCATCAATCAATAACCATTCAAAATCTACAAAACTTTGCTTGCACAAACTATCATACAAGTTAGGCAAAGAATATGCCCTATTATAGGTTGGAGTAAATACTGTAATCATACGCCATTATATAAAAAATAAAATTGAATCATTTCCTTAATAGACAATAGTAATGTAATAGCAAACACCCACCCATACCATCTCACACCATACCCACGCATAAGCATTTCTTGACGAAGGTTATAAGCAAAAATAAATGTTGGAAAATAGAAATAAAGAGAAAAACGAAAGAACCAATAATTAATCGCCGATAACAAAACCATCGCAGAAACGAATATTGTGCACAACAAATACTTATCATAATCTCTCATTACATTAGAATAATACTTGCGATATTTAATGCCAATGTAACTTATGATATAAAAAGGGAATCCTTTAAAAATAGTCAAAATACCAGCGTTAAATCCATCAACGCCTTCTATATAATGTTCAGTTTGCCTACTCAAAACTTCCGAAAATTTCCCGACACTATTTAAAAAAAAATTCAAAGCTACAATTCCCCAAATTAGTCCGACAAATACACCTCCCAAAGTTAATACCCTCACAAGTCTAATTTCCCAAAAGAAGAAAGCAACAAATATCACAAAAGGCAAATAAGCTGCTTCATGAAATAACATAGCACCTACATAAAAAGTTATGGACAACAACCCAAGATACAAATACTTCCTTCTAGGTTTTATAGGTATATCACTTTTGATATCAGAATTATTAAATTGTATCATAAAAGCGATAGCAACCAAGGCTTGAGAAATTGCCTGTTTCAATCCGTAAAAGCCAAATATTGGATATAAAGAACATAATAGAATCAAAAGAGATTTTGGATGCATATTTCTATAATAGCGATATACTACTAGTGTCAAAAAAATATAGCAACCTTCAAAAGAAAAAAACAAGAAATCGGGATTTAAAGATATAGGTCTTAATACCTCATACGTCCAATTTAAGCCATATGACTCTGTTTGACTAACATTCCAAGATGGATCGACATAGCGTATAGCGTAATTTCTACGGTCAGCACTCAATTCTGGATTCCCCACCAATATGGCATAATATCCAAAAGCTAAACTAAACAATATAATACTAGGCCAAGAAAGCCTTGCACCAACCTTATACTTTGATAAAGCTACTCTATACGCAGCATATATCAAAAAGTAATAAAGTATGATCTTAAATATATACATGAGGTATAATTCCATTTCTAATTATCACGAATCAAATTATATATTTTAGTTATTTCCTCACTATTATCTTTAATATGAGACTTCAAATATTCAATATAATTTTGTCTCAAAATTTCATTTTCAAGAAGTTCTATTATTGCTTTCGTAGCACTTTCAACATTTCTTTCACAAATAGACCCATTTAGATGATCAGTGAATTGATCTATCACAGTTGAATAGTTTGCTACAACTATAGGCTTACATAATAATTTAGCTTCATCTAAAGCAATAGATTTCCCTTCATACTGCGACAAATGCACCACAATGTCTGCTTTTTTCAAATAAGGATAAGGATTGTTCTGTATACCTAAGAATTTCACACGGTCGGTCACATCCTCTTCTTTTGCTAACTGGAAGTAGTCGCAATCTTTACTCATATTGCCTATGAACCACCATTCAAAGTCGACCTTGTTACGCTGCAGTTGTCCGGCTACGCGTAAAGCCAAATCGCTACCTTTACTTCGACACACATGCCCCAATGAAACAAATAAGTATTGATGATTTTTCAATGCACAAGGTTCATCAGCAAGACCTACAATTAGTGTAGGCGACAATATATTCTCCATCAATCGCACTTTGTCTGCATATTCCGGAAAGACCTCTCGTAGCGCATTTACACAAGTTTCTGAAATTGTATATATCCTATCAACATGAGCCAAATACTGCCGATCAGCCCTTTCATAGTAATTCCACTTATGATAATCGCTATGAAAAAATGTTATTTTTTTCTTTCCATTTAGCTTATTTACCATATAATACAATTGATGCTGACCTCCATAGTCTATAATAAGATCAAATGGTCGCTCTACAATACAAGGCATTATCTTTGCCAACCACAAGCCAGCATATACCTTACTAATGGAAGCCAAAAACAATTTGAATAAAGAAGCCAACGCAAGCCCCCAATATCCCCATCTCATCAATTCCGCCACTCCACGTACTCCATTTGTTAGTGCCGTGAGTCGCTTATCCATCAACACTTCAACTCCTTTAGGCACATTATTCGTAAAAACACCAGTTGTATTTATCAGCAACAGAGAGATATTATACCCCTCTTTATCAATTACATTGAGCAAGTTAAGCATACTTTTCGACACCCCTCCGCTATCCAGTTTTCCCATAATAAATAGGATACTCTTCTTTCGCTTCATTACAAATTATTTTATCTCTAATATTTAATGCTAGTTATATTTTAAAATACACTGCGTTAAATACTCAATAGTCCTATCATGTTCTTCCTGCAAAACAGAAGATACTACTGCGTAATTTATATCATGCGACAATGCATTAGCAATAGCTTCAGGCGATTCCACCAATTGTTCTTGTAAATGGAGGAATACGAGCAATGAGTTTAACTTTTGCCGATTATTCGAACGTACCAATGTGCAAAAGCGCTTATGAGTAATAATAGAAAAGATAGTACCATGAAAAGTATCCGCTATCACATAATCCGCTCCTTTGAAGAAAGATAAGATCTCAATAGGAGAATTTGGTATCAGTTCATTATCGCACCAATCATAATGACAATAAAGAGAAAATAAGCGTTTATTATGGTTGCTCGCAAATGCGACAATTGCCTGTATCTCTTCCTCTGTTTTAATTCGTCCATTATAAGAATAGATAAGCACGTAATCAGAAAACTCAGGAAGAGACAACCCCGCTATCTCTTTCTGATATCCAAAAGCCAATACAGGATCTAAATGCATCATAGGCTTTTTTCCTATTAGCTGCTCTACTATTTGTGATGAATTATCATCCCGTACAGAAATAGATGACATTGTTTGCATCGCATGCGAGATTTTATCTGCCATATTATGCTTTTGAAGCATAGGTAATGTAGTATATCCAAATGAAGCAGCATAAGATACAACTTTCTTTGCTCCTTCTATTTGCCCAAACAGCTGTAAGGAAAACCCCCATGAACACATTTGACAGCAATTAAAGACTTCATCGCTACCTATAACTACTAAGTCCCATTCCCCCTTGCTATTTCTATTATTACTAATACCTAAAAGAGAGTTATATGAAGCAAATTGTTCTGCATTCCTTTTATCCCAAGCCTTCAATTCATAGCGTTGAGCTAAAGTTCCTTTATACAAATGTTGAACGAGATGCCATGCCCGTAAAAATATTGTATTTTTAAAAACGATTTCTCCCTGTTCAATATCTATAAACTCTATCTCGTCCGCACCACAGTCCAAAAGCATCTGTTTTAAAGCATAAGCCTGTAAAAAGGAACCATAATTGGGAACTCTCTGCATTGACAATATTCCTACTTTCATTATTGTATCATTATTTTACCTAAAACCATTTTAACCAATTTCAGACATCGTTCAATAAATATTACCATCTTTATATTAGAAATATTATATGACGACTTCTTTAACAGACCAGTCATAAGAGAGGCTGTACATGCCTTTCCTGCATTCTTTTTCATCTGTCCCTCCGCAACTGTTTCAAATCGGTACTCTACTAACTCACATCCCTTCAATTGACTGATCAGCATTTTACCTTTGTCAGTAAATGCAACCAATGCGCTTACACCTTCTTCATTGGTTCTATAAGTTTGCCCCCAAAGGTCTCCAACACGAATATCAGCAGCTGAACGATTGTATTTGTACTTACACTGTATCTGACAAGCTGGATTACAGCAATAATCTCCAAGAAATAAATGATAGAAAAGATCACCCTGCGACAAACGAGAATTATAACAATATTTCTCTTCCTTTATTAGTATATCATAACTATCGTACCTATCCATCTTTTCACCACAATGTTCACCGTCCATGCTAATAGAGTAACTGTCATGCCAACCAGTCTGTTTATTACGCCATGAGACATTGGTTATTTTACCAATCTTACGTTCCACCATTTGAATATATTTCTGCCATGCCCACATGGAAGGTACGCTATGACAGAAAAAATCCATCAGCACAAAATTATCTTCTGCTTTAAACTTTCGAATATAGCGACGAAAAGAATCAATTTGACAGGGAGTTCCTGTTATCAAGTATTTTTCTTTCTTGTTAACTGCAGCAAAACCGTCCACTGTATAGCTCTGTATATATTTGCTTCCGATAGAAGGTATCAGTTCCTTCAAATTTGTAGCAATATAATGTTCCGCCCTATTCTTCTTAACATTATATCTGACTCCACACACTTTATAACCTTTCTCAAGCAAATGCCGTCCTATTTCAAAGCTAATCCCTCCAGAGGAACACTTCCTACGCACTTGTGAATCTTCACTCCACGCAGCATACGCTTTTGGCTGTTTTTGATCTACCTTCAGAACAGAATCATCATTATAAGCACAGACAGAAAGACACAAACCACATTCTGTACACCCCGCATGAACGACCAAAGGAACATAAAATCCATTAGCATTCAGCGATATCGAAATGACCTTTCTAGGACAAGCAACAGCACAAACGCCACAACCATAGCAATCTTTTAATGAAGATATGTTATTCATTAACACATTTTTTTTTGATACTATTTTGTATAAACAACCTCTCTCCTTTATTTAGACCAAATACATAGACCATTATTAACATAATTGCCGCAGAAGTAAATGTTATTATCCCTAAATTTAGCCATCCGCTATACATTCCGTTCAGTAAAAAAGGAATTGGGATAGTCAGCAAAGTAACGACTAATGAACTTAATACCACCTCCTTCAAGTATCGTAATACAGGTAGTTGAAGCAAACCTTTCAGGTAGAATATACGAACAATGTAAATTATTCCATTGATCATTACTCTTATCCCCCAGACAGATAAAGGTGACAGGCCTTCCTTCAATGCCCAATAAGCCAATGGTAAATTCAATACAATAAGCAAAGACATTATGATTTGATAATTGCGAATATTACCTACAGCTTGTACGGACAGCCATAAGGGAGCCGATATAGCATCAATCAAAGAAAATAGCAGAATCAGCCGACAAAAATCAGCAGTATATTGAGGGACTATATCTAACCATACTGATAAAATGAAATCCATGCAGAACATAGCTGGTATTGCCAATAACAACAACAGATAATAAGAAAAACGGGATGAACGAAAAACTAAATTCATAAATTCATCTTTTCGTCCCAGAGCATGTAATTTAACCAATTGAGGAGTAAAAGCTAGTTGAAAATTCCCACATAACTGATTTAGCCCATTTATCAACTGGGTAGCCATTCCCACAGCCGCATTGACACTCACCCCACAGAATATATTCAAAATAATATTCACACCCTGACTAGCCCCCATATTAGATGCACTGCCTAGAAGACTCCACCCAGAAAAACTCAATAATTGTTTTAAAATTACTTTATCCCAAACATAATGAAA
>OLXR01000864.1_pt1 | contig 11128 bp, 10 predicted proteins | sample 1673941 | NCBI WGS metagenome assembly OLXR01 (sample SAMEA103958134, study PRJEB25191) | human gut metagenome
TGTATGAAATGACCGGTCGTGCTCCGCCACGAACTGCCGGTAACGGTTCTCTATACGCAGGTTCGCTTCCGTTTCAAGTTCTTTGAGAATGCTATGCAGCCTTTGGTTTTGCTTGATGCTTTTATCATATAATTCATCCATTTGGAACAGCAACTTTTCTCTTTCGTCTCTCTGGCGCTTCGTCACCTCCCTGTTCAGTGAACGGAGTATCCCGGTCGCCGATGTTTTCTGTCGTTTCCGATCGGAGATTTCCTTCTGTTTTTTTCGTTGTTCCAAATAGGCGGATTGTTTCTCTTTCCGTCCTAACAGTCGGGACCAGAAACTCGTAGGCCCGGAACTTTTCCGTACCGTATCCTTTGGGGCGGACTCAGAGAGAGATTCTGTCGTCTTTTGCACATGAGAGACAATAACGGGTATTTTACGGTTAACGATTTCCCCCACTTCCTGTAAACGGATGAACGTCCGCATGACAGTATCAAGCAATTGTTCTTTTTGTTCCAGCAGGATACAAAGCGAATCCACGCGTGATAGTCCTTTTGTGGAATGAATATATGGTTTCAACCCTTGCAGATGCTGGCAGGCCTCTTTGCTCTTTCTCTGATAGGTACTGAGGTCTGCCTCCTTCCACACGCCGACAGTCTCACCCAATGCGGACAGTTCCAACAATGCGGCGTAGATTTGTTCGGCCAAATGACGGGTATGGATCAGTTCACGCTCGTCCTGTCGCAGACGGTTTCTCTCCATCTGTTCCTTGCGGAAGGAATAAACAGTGAACGCCAAAAGGGTGATCAAAGTAATATATCCTACAAATATCTTAAATCTTAACCACATGACTTTTTTGTTCGGTAAAATGGAGGCCTGTCTGTGACCACCATCCCACATTTATGTTTTTCGTTATTTGTTGTTGGCAACTGCATATCTTTATACCATCCTCATTCTCCATTATTTATGACAGGACTTTACGCTAGGGAAAATTATGGATGCTCTCTCTTTTCCACATATTCCAAACCGTTTCCGGTATTGACCGGTTCCGTAGTGCGTCTGACTGTCACCATGCAGTCGCAATATGCCGCGATACGATGCCGGTGGGTGATAAAAAGGAGGGTATGCCCCTGCAGATAAACGGAGAGGTTACGGATAAGCCGGCTTTCCGTTTCGTCATCCAGAGAGGAGCTCAACTCGTCAAATAAATAGACACTTCCCTTGCGTAGCAGGGCCCGGGCGATGGCTATACGTTGTGCCTGACCTTCGCTGAGCCCGCCTCCCTGCTCGCTACAGAATGTGTCCAGGCCTTCCGCCAAGCCGAACACGAACTCTGCGGCGGCCACTTCCAGGACTTCACACAGTTCGGATTCTGTCGCTTCGGGATTACCCAGCAGGAGGTTTTCCCGGATAGTGCCGCTCCACAGGCTGTTTCCTTGGGGAACGTATATCAGGTTACAAAGTGTGGCGGAGGAAAGCTCCATTTCTAACCCTGTCCCGTTATATAACAGGATATGCCCTTCCGTAGGACGTAGCAATGAGAGAATCAGCCGGAAAATTGTTGTTTTCCCGGCACCGGTTTCCCCCAGGATGGCAGTACTGGATCCGGGTCTGAAATCATGACTGAACCACCTTAATATATACCGAGAAGCTCCCGGATAATGAAAGGAAACGTTTCGGATACCTAACTTTCCGGGCAACGAAAACGAAGCCGGAGCCGTTGCCATCGAGTCCGTTTCCAGTTCCTTCAGACGGTCTATGGAAGTTGTGGTATGGATAAGAGAAGGCAACTGCCGTCCCATCTCCATGAGGGGACGCTGGATCTGTCCCACCAGTTGCAGGAAGGCGGTCATCATGCCGAACGTGACCGTTCCCGTATAAATACCGTGCACTCCCCAGAGGAAAGCGATGGAGTATCCACCGGAAAAGGCAAGTTGGACCATTACGCGGGATGCGGTGGAAAACCGGTTACGTCGCATGGTTTTACTGTACAATTCATCTTGAATATCCCCCATCTGTCTTTCCATCCAGGACCTCTTCTCGAATGCCTGCAGCAGGAACAGGTGCTGGAAGCATTCCTGCAAGAAAGATTGCACACGGCTGTCTCCTTGCCGGATGGCAAGGGTCAAGCGGCGGACATTTCTTGCCGGGAGCTTGCCTAAAAGCAGGCATGCCGGCAAGACCGTGATAAGCAACCAGACCAGCCGGATATCCAAAGATGAAAGGAAGGCCAAAGCCATGGCTAGCTGCATGAGCGTCGCGGCAAAAGAGGGCAGGGATTGTCCCAGCATGTTGGCGACCACTCGCACGTCCTCTGTCAGACGGCTTTGTATGTCGCCCGAATGGTAACGCAGGCGGCTTTCATAATCCATGCCGGCAAGACGGGAAAACATCCGGCTGCGCAGATAGTTCTGCAGCCGGATGTTGTTTCTTACGGACAGGTAGCTTTTCCCGTTTGAGAGGATGAGCTGGAAAACCACGCAGCCGGCCAGCTGCCAGATGTATCGCTGAAAGTCAAGAGTGGAAACCCCGGAGGCGATATCTACCAGCGTCTTGCATACATAAATGAAGTAAAAGGATACGCCCGTGTAAAGCAACTGCAGCAGGCTGTACAGGAAAAGGCTTGCCCTCGTTTCTTTGGAAGCCGTCCACAACCAACGAGCGTATAGGCAAAATGACTTCATTTGTTCTATTTATGCGTCAAAACGGTTTTAATACTTCCCCAGAAGTCCACCAACCCTCCACGCAGGAGCATCCATGGGGCAAAAGAAAAAACTTCCCTCTGCCAGCGGACCCGGCAATAAAATCCGTACAACTTGCCTCCATAATAATTTTTAGGACGCAGGCTAAGGTCAAAAAAGTAGTGACCGAAATTTCCGGTTTCCAGTATCAGATTCATTGCACGACGCATTTCTTTTTTACCGATAAAAAAGAAATCAGGAAACGAGTTTCCTGATAATCCCAGATAGTCTACAGCGATACCTCCGAATAATCGCCAGAATTTTTCCATATGCAAAAAACGGATTTCCCGTGACAGACGTTCCTTGTCGATGTCTGCCGAACGGGCAGACAGGAAAAGAGCCCAGTCGCACACTTGTCGCAGACCGACACCACCGTGGATGAAATGACCAACCATGTGAAAAAAAAGAAACAAGGCGTCGAAATTCACCGGGGGAAGCGACACATCCGTTCCCTTCAGTTTCTCAAAACAGTAGCCATCCTCGTGCAGATAAGTACGTGTCAACCGTTGGAAGCGTTTATTGGTCAGGGGATCGGAAAAAGTACCCGCAAGGCGGTGTATCTCAATGATCACCCCGTTCCGATGAAAGTGGCGATGTTTGGAACTTTCGTTTTCCTCACCGGTAGGCTTTCCGTATTTTTTGAGCACCTGACAGGCATGATCGTACTGTTCCGGTCCGACATAAAGGTCGATATCCCCACACTGCCGCTGTTCGGGGCAGACATAATATTGTGCCATACCTTGTCCCTTCAGCAGAACGGGACGGATGCCGGCACAAGCCAGTTTTTCCCAAATTTCCTGTAAGACATGATTGAGCAGGATATGTCCCTGACGGATGTGCAGCAATTCCTGTTGCAACGAACGGTGGATTGGAAACGGTGGACGCAAGGCGGGGGGGAGCTTGCCGATACCGTCGGCAAGGACACCCAGAACGGTCTGCTTCCGTCCCTGTTCCAACAGGCTTTGCCAATCCACCGGGCTACCGAACAAACAGAGTTCAACATCCTTGTCCCACAAACCGGCCCGGAGCAGAGAAAAGAAGCGACGCTCGTCATCGGCCGTCATTCTGTCACGCCCGCCTTTTGCCATGCCTCACAAATATTAACGGCATCAGCCGATGCCCGGTCGTGGTCTATCCCGTAACGTTCCGCCAGTAGGCCGGCCAGAAGTTCCGGGGAAAAGTCCCGGTCCTCCACCGCTTGCCACAGGTAGGCGGCCGATTCATTCAGTGTTACCAGTTTATTGAAATTGATTTGCTCCAGGCTGTCAGCCGTCACTACATGCTCCCCGCACATCCGGCGGAGCACAAATCCTTTCTTTATACGCATATTCAAGATGCTTTTATTATAATGTCTTTTACTTTTTCTACGGCACGGAGTAGCCCCAGCAGATAGCGGCGCACAGGTAGCAACCGCCACCACAGGAAGGACAGGAAACGGAAGCAGGGACTGTCACAACTCAACGTCCGTTTCCGACCGACTATCCTGATAGCCTTGGCCACAACCTTATCCGCCGTGCAATGCTCCGTTCCTTTGAGGTTCCCGTCACCCATCAGAATCAAGCCGTCCTCTTCCTTCCTTACCAGACGATGGATGACATAGTCTTTTTGTGCGATCCGACACAAGAGGATATCTCCTGTTCGGATACCATGAGCCGGACCGAGCACGATGCTGTCCCGTCCACCCTGGATGAATGGGCGCATACTGGAACCTCTAGCTTTTATTTCCACAGTCCGGCCTTCCATGACGAGATGATGTATTTCTTCTGCCAACAGTATGGCAGGCTTTTCTTTTTTTATCATTATATAGCCTTTACCGTTTGAGCGCAAAGCCGTGCGGCAGCCTTGTCTGGTAGACATTCCAAATGATAGCTGCCACATCGTCCGATAATCCGCTCTATCGAGTTATGTACCCCGTCCGCCATCTTCCTCTCCCATGGTATGCACGAGCAAGAAGGAAGCAAGGATGCGTAGGCCTCGATTGGGGTCATCGCCCTGATTCGATTAAGCGGGGCCTGGGAGAGACGTACTACGCCCCCCAGCTCCGCACGACATTTCTTGTAACAAGCCGTCTTGCCGCTCCACGGCGAACCATAAACAAATACACTTCCGTTATCCTCCACACGAAGGATGGGAGAGTCATCGTTCAACAGGCTGGAACCTTTCACATGTTCCAGCCAGAGACGGGCATGGGTGCTCTTTCCGGTACCACTGCGCCCCAGAAACAAATAGCCTTTGCCTTCAAATTCCACGGTGGCGGCATGGACAAGCAGCGTCCCCTTACTGGCGGTATTCAACGCATAGAGTAGCATCAGGCTGCTATTCAGGGCAAAAGCGATCTGTCCAGACGTGTCTTGAGCACAGATATGCAGCTCTCCTTCCCTATAGGATGGGGATACGGACAGCAGGCAGTCCGGCTCCCGTTGTGTCATGGAAAAGCCAAAGGTCTGGTTTGCATCATTTCGGTAAAGCCAGAGATAAGGCTGGATGTCTCCTCTATAGATCAGTTGCCCCGGCGTTTTACCCCGTAGATGCGTGACATCCTTCTCCACACGCAGGGTGAATATCGGTTCCGTACATCCTTCCGCCATCCCCTTGAACGGGAGGTAGGGGGACAGGAGCTCGTCTATAGGAAAACTAGCCGGTATTTCCAGCCTGAACGGGTGTCCGGCCACGGTATAGGTGTAAAATAATCTCATGTATTTCTTCGTTCAATAAAAGACAATCCGGAAATCTCGGTGATCGAGGTCCCCGGATTGTCGGGATAAAGTCTATTCTATCCGGTCGGTCATAAACAAGGTATCAATCGGTTTATTAAAACAGAATCAATCCCAATGGGCCTCCCGGATATTTTTTGAAGAATTTTTCTACAATTTTCCAGTCTCTTAAAAGGGATATCCGCAGAATTATTCCTGCGGGAGTACCGCTTTGAAAGGAAAGACACTACTATCATCTTCCGTGTTCGCCACATACTTATACGGTGCGCCGTATTCAAATTCCGAAGCCCGTGCGACTTCCTCGATAGTAGAGTTCATAGTAGACATGACCAATTGGAGGTCACTGACCACCTCGCAATCCTCCCTGTTCCCATTTTCCTCATCGATTCCGAAGAAAGGCTTCGATGAGTCACCTGTCCCATAGCAGGCCTTGAACGTCGGTTTTGTCACATCTACCGCATTATTCATGTTTTTCTTGATACGATAAACTATCGCGGCAGCCTCCATCCGGTTGGCGTAACAGGCATAGATGTCTCCATAGCTTTCACCCGCAATGGCTCCACCGTAGGATCCTTCCACTTTTCCGCTTGCGGCGCAGGCCACGATCGTGCCGTTATTCGCTCCGGCGATACCTCCAACGTAGCGGGGATCCAACTGATTGTCGCTGCCAGTATCTCCGCTCACCGTCACATTTGCCGTACAGGCCACTATCTGACCGGAGTTGTTTGTGCCGACAATACCGCCTATGCGGATTTCCGACCGTACCGAGTGTGCCAAAAGACTGGTGCCGTCCTTCACATGGCAGTTTTCGATGATACCTTCCGTGTTGCCGACAATGCCCCCCACAAACATGTGTCCGGTAATCGTTCCACCTACCACCGTACAATTGTTCACGGCATCGTTACGTCCGTAACTGCGCCCTACAATGCCTCCTACGTTTTCTCCTCCGCTGAGAGACGGGTTCATCACGCGGCAGTTCCGAATAGACGCGTCGGTATAATTGAACTTGTCCTCGTAGTTCAATCGACCGACGATGGTACCCAGATAACCATCATCGTCCACATTACCCAGATCTCCTTGATAAGAGGAAGTAACGGAAGGCGAATCGAACGAGAGGTTCTCCACGGAGCCACCCGCTCCCATAACCGCAACGAAACCGGTAAACTGCGCGTCACCCGTACTTTTGAAATTGGTGATGGTTTTACCGTTGCCAATGATACGACCGGTAAACGGATGTTCGTTCGTTCCGAGCTGCGGCCATGTGCGGATATCATTTTCAAAATCAATATCCGTTGTGATATAGCACCCCAGGTCATATTGGCCGCTGGACACCAGTTCCGCCCATTCATAAAGACAATCCAGGCTGGTCACGGTAAAGAGGCCATCAGAAGTGACCGTGCCACATTCCTCTCCATCAAAAGTTGCCTCCGTTATGGTGATAGTATTCACTACATTCCTAGAGAAATCAACAGGGCCGGCTTTTCGTATTGCAGCCGTTTTGCCTTCTTCATTTACCAACGTCAGTGTAAAGCCTTCAGTCATATTCGTGGGAGCCAATACGAAGTAATAACTTTTGCCCTTTATACAAGTCTGTCCCTGTCTGGCTTGATCCAGATAGATTGTCTCTGATGCGTTTTCATTGTCTATAACTCTAGCCACAACCTCATCTTCGTAGGTTGCGGGAATGGTCACATCTCCTGCCAGCAATTCACCATTGTTGCCATTCAGGCGCATGGAAGAGATGTCGTCCCCCTCGTATTCCGGAGAAATTATCACACGTAAATATGCGGCGGCATTATAAAATCCCAGATCTTGTGCGTCATCGTTCGCTGAGCGTGCCACAGCCAAATTCATACCGGAGGCATAGCTTCCAGGTTCGGCATACTGATGTGTGTAAAGGGTAGTTGTAAAGATAAACGTATTCTCGTCAAATTGGGCTTTACTGTTGTAGGGATACAAGGCACAATACCAGTCGGGCGATGGTTGCGTGACTTTTCCTTTGAAATTCGTCACTACACCACCGTCTTTCGTAATGAAAGGATTGTTCACGTTCGCCCCGTCAATCAGGCTGATCCGGTCATTGGCTACCCAATATGTTTTCAAGCCTTCGCGTACTAGTGTCCGCGTTGTCGTGCCGGGACTCATTTCTCCGTTCGACGCGCTGAAGGTCAGTTCAACCGGACCGAACGGCTTTTTTTCATTCTGTATGATTTGATCTGTGCAGGAGGTGGCCCCGATTAACAGGGCCACACTCCATAATAAAAAGGGTTTCATAAAAATACACTTAATAATTCTCACCATAAAAACCGTCTCCTTCTTCTGGGATGTGTCCATCGTCACCATCTCCCATATCCCCCAAAGAAGGTCTCAATAGCGGACCTTCGCTAAGGAGTTCCATAACTTCACACTTGGGAGACTCATAAGTCTCCACTTTGTTGATTTTTTCTTTCATAACTCTGAAATTTAAATGTTTATAAATCGATTTATAACTTATATAGAAGCAGCCTTTTATTCCACCACCGTAAAGTTGACAGACTGCTCATAGCCGGTCACACCATATTTGGCATTCACGTCATAAGTGCGTATCTCCATGCGCTCAGGGAAGATACCGTACCTGTTAACCAGTATGTCACGTATTTTTTCAGCACGATGACGGGCCAAACGGTTGTCTGTCTTTCCCGTATTGCCCACTATCGCAATTTTCGCATCCTTATAACGCATCATATAACGTGCGATACGGAAGACATTCACCATTTGCAGTTCCTCGTTGAAGTCGTTCTTGTCCGGGATGAATACCACGGAAGGTATCAGCAGGCTACCAACTGTCATACGTTCCTTTGCCACCTCTATCGTGTCACCGGGAACAATCTGTTCCTGACGTATCAATGTTACGGCGTTGTTCAAGGCTGCAAGCTGCTCTTTCGGGACAAGACGCACCACCTTGTAGCCCTGCCGCCCGATGCGATAGCTCAGACCGATGGAGCCGTTAAGGATACCGGAGAACTTGTCACCTTTACCCAGCTCACCGTCAAAACTGGAACCGGTCAGTGCACATCCCACCGTCAGATGTGCGCCCAGTCGGTCGGTGATGTTGTAGTTGCCGGTTACGCCCAACCGGAAAGCAACTTTCACGTTGTCTTCCATCCCATGGTACTTGGCAGTGCGGAGCATGCCCACGCCCACATATCCCTGTGAGGTCCACCGACGGTTCAAGCGGTTGTTGGACGTGAAGATATTATAGAGGTCGAACAAGAAGTCCGCGTTCAACTCATAATACTTCATATCCTGCTTGTAGCCGTTCTTCGTGTCCACGCCTTTACAGTTCCAATATTCCTGTACCGGGTCGAAATTGTCCACCCAGCTGTCGTGGTAGGCGTAGATACCGGTCGCACCGGCATTCCATCCCTTCAGCCGGGAACCGCCAAAATTCAGGCGCACGCCGAAATCCGGATGCAGCCATTTGCCCACTGTCAGGCTGAATCCCGGCTTCAACCGCTTACCGAAGGAGAGGCTCGCATCATCCTCGCCCATCAACATTCGTCCGGCAAAGTCCGCCTCAATATAGAAATTATCCCAAAAGGAGGAGATGTAACGGGTTTTGTAATTCACTTCTATCGTATCCATTTGCACGGTCCGGTTCACTTCCTTTTGAGGAGCCTGGGCTTGTGCCGTAAGCAGGCATCCCCATACCATCGCTATTGATGCTACTATCTTTTTCATATCAGTTCTTGTTTTCATTGTCGATTATTCTCATGACCACAGCCCGGTTCCAACGGTAGTCCTCGCTATATACCTGTTCGGTATCGCCCTTAGCCTTGATGACCAGCCGGGAGGCATCAACGCCGCATTCTTTTGTCAAGTAGTCACGCACGGCATCCACCCTGCGCTTGCTCAGTTTCATATTGTAAGCTGGATAAGCCGTCTCCTTGTCGGCAAATCCGGTCAGTTCCAGCCGGGCTTCCGGATGGCGTTTCAGATAACGTGCCATACGGTCGATGTTCAATTTCTGGTCATCCTCGATATTGTACTTGTCAATGAGGAAGCGCACGGCAAAGGCGGTCACGACCTCTTCGGCGGCGGGTTGGACCACTTCCACCTTCGTGGGAGGCTGGATGTAGCGTACTGACTCATAGGTCACGGGGTGTACCTTGGCATAACGGGCAAATTTCCGCCCGCCGAACTTGTAGGAGACACCGATGTTCAGCCCTGCGTAGCCTTCGATGGTGCGGTTCCGGTTATTAGGTTGCCCGCCAATATGGTTATCAAAGCTCTCATCCACAATATTTCCTTGGACTTCTGCAAAAACATCCCAGTTCTTATGCACGTTCATGTTCAGCATGATGCCCGCATTGAAAGCGAATGAGTTCGATGCCGATACCCCTCGTGAGGCGAACCCGTGTGCGAAGCCGGGACCGGCGGACAATATCAGTCCGACAGGCTTCTTTTCTTTCGTAAACCAGCGGACGGCATCCGTCATCAGGTTGACGGACCAGTCCATATAAGCGAATTTGCTGTGATACCAAGTATGACCGTTCTTCTCCGTCAGGTACGGTTTCATTCCTTCGGGTATGACGCTATGGTCATATAACGGGTCGTGAATATTGTATATTCCTCCAGTAAAATGATGCCCGGACAATTTACCAACCCCCATCTGTATGCGGAATCCCCATACGGGAGTGAACCATTTACCGATATTAAATCGTAAGGAGAATTGTGCGCGGTCAATGAATTTGTCATAGTCTCGGTTCCCCTCCGCCGCCAAGGAATTGACTCCTCCGGACAGACTGATGAACCAGTTGCCTGTTCCACTACCGGCTACGACCAGGTCGGTCGTGTCGCCGAGTTCTTCCAAAAAGTCAGAGCGCAGTTCCGTATGGATTGTGTCTGGCTTCAAAACTTCCTGCGCCGCTACACCTAAAGGCAGCGTGCCAAGAAGCATTCCGATCAAAAACACTTTTTTGTTCATAAATTGATAGATTATAAAATTATTCTATTCTTCTACAGCTTCGATTTAACCATATGCATTTATATTGTCTCTGTTAACAGCAATATAGCGGGCACAGTAACAAAGGCGCAAACTCATCACAGACAAGTCTCCCGTACCAGATGCAACTCTTTGATAGAAGCCTTTTCTCCATTGCATTGAAAAAGTATTGAGGGAAAGTCATTCCTTCCAGAAATCCTTAAAACTTATTGGATCAGCATTGGGCTCAAACTCTATTTCACAGGAGTTGCCTTGACATGCAAAAACATCATAGATGCTTTTTCCCTCCGCATTTTCTATTTTGATTCCTTCTTTCAAGATATGACTGGGAGATATTATGCCGGAATATTTTTCCACATAAATGGACAGTGACTGGCCTGTATCATCCCGCTCCATGCATATGACATTATCAGCTAATGACCTTAAACATTTTGCCAGTCCTGCATTCTTGTCACACAATATAATCAGGTCAATACTTTTCTTTTGGCAATAGTTCTTGATTGCGCTTAAGAACAAATCATTCCCTTTCAATAGGGGAAAGCTATAATCTATTTTTTGCAAGTCATCAATGATAATCCGCTTTATCTTTTTGTCTGCATTCTTATCAAAACAAATATTCAGTTGTTCGTTCAAGTAGTACAATAACTCATCCGTTGATATGCAGCCCATATTGATATTGAAGGAATGCATCTTGGAATAGCATTTTT
>OLXR01000868.1_pt1 | contig 11089 bp, 5 predicted proteins | sample 1673941 | NCBI WGS metagenome assembly OLXR01 (sample SAMEA103958134, study PRJEB25191) | human gut metagenome
GTCCTGCCGATCGCGGTATTTGGCAAGCGCCTGCAGCGTCATTGCCGTGATGTCCACGTCCAGCTCGCCGCCGGTCAGCGTCCAGCCGCCGTCCGGCAGCTCCCGCGTGAGCAGCTCGTCCACATACATCTGCCGTGTTGCCTGCACGTTGGCATCCGGATTTTCGGGAATTTCATAGTTCCCGCTGTCCAGCGCCAGCAGCGCGAAGATCGTGCCGTTGATGCCCTGTTTTGCGACCTGTTCAAAATCCGCAAGCGGGCGCAGCAGGTTGAATCCGGCCACACTGGCAGGATCTTTTCCAATGGCGGTCAGCGCCAGCACGGTGCGGGAATACTCGGTGTACTTCCGCTCACTGAGTATTCCGTTTTTCTCGCGGACTACTGCTTCTACATTTTTGTAATAAGTATCAAAGTATTTCTGCGGAACCTTTATGTCGGAGCGTGCCAACCCAAAAATCAGCCAGTCTCCGCCAATGGAACCCGCCCCCGGCTCGGCCACCTGCGATTGCAGGTAGCCAGCCGTTTTTTCAAGCTGCGTTTCCGGTTTGCCGCAGGCGGTCAGGGAGAGCAGCAGGGAAAGCAGGAGCAGGATGCAGAGCAGTCTGGAAGCAATTCGTTTCATTTCCCGTTCTCCTTATCCCATTATCCCAGAACCTTCGCAGCGCCGCAGAGCGGTCTGCTGTCCCCGTCGATATAGAATACGCGGATCCTTGCGCTGCTCGGCAGCTTCACGCTGCCGCTGATAGTCCGAATCTCCAGCTTTGTCAGCATTCCGTTTTCGTCATAGCAGGCGATCAGAACCTTATGCCCCTCCGGGATCTCGCCGTCAATGGAAAGCGTATTGGAAGACGGCTGGAAGCTCCATGCGATATTGTCCGTGAGCGCACCGGTATCAGTCGTGTCGCCCACGCGGATCGGCAGCGTCGTCGTGATCGCTGCGAGCTTATTGCCGGCGCTCATCTTATTGCCGTCCGGCAGGTTCCGGTATATGGTCTGCCCGCGGCCAAACTCCAGCGTGATCTCTGTCGTGCCATCCGTCAGGGGTTCCGACGACGCAGACACCATATCCGTCACATCGCGCGTCGAACCGTCCAAAAGCGTCGCCGTCACGACCATGCCGGTTTTGTCAAAGATTTCACCGGCGTTGTACTGCGTCTTATTTGGCTGCTTTGTGACCTCGATCTTCTCAATGCTTCGACCGAACGCCATCAGATAACCAGAGTCATTCTTAAAATAGATCGTGCCGTCGCTGTCAGTGATCGGGCTGCAAATCGCGTACTGTGCCTGCTTGCCGTTTGGTGAGAATAGCGCATAGGCTGTCTGGTACGTCTCATCATTAAAGGTTTCCGATGTCAGATAATTTGCTTCGTCCTGACCCTTTTTATCGCGCAGGACGCGGAGCGTGCCTGGCGTATAGTTATCAAAGAAGTAAACATAGACGTATCCGTTGTTTTCCTCATAAGCCGTTGTCAGAAGGCCGCTTGTCTGCGGATAGCCCTGCGTCTTTACGCTGTACGCAATTTTCCAGTTTTTCAGATCGATGACCGTGATGTTGTGGCCGGAATACTGCGTAAACTGACCCGTGCCGCTGACACCAATGTATGCGCGGCCCTTATAAACGACCGGTGTAGAGGTACTCATCGGCGGAAGCGCCGGATCGTCGGAACCGTTGTCCAGCTTCAGTCCGTCACATGCTGTAATGGCGTAGCTGCCGTTCTGCGCTTCAACCTTTGCGCGGTAGAACGTGCCGCCCTTGGAGGTAAAGTAGTATGCCTTTGTTACACTGTCATAGCAGATCGTGCTGCGAATATCACCGTCAAAGCCGCTTTTGAAGTCCAGTACCTTGCCGGTCAGCGGGTCGAGCAGATAGAGATAGGAGCACTGAGCTTCGCCGTCGTCTGTGCCGACTATGACGAAATCATCGCAGGCATAGGCACCGGCCCAATAGAAGCCGCCATTTTGTACCATACGCCATGTTGCAGCTTTTTCTTCCATTTCGTTTTCCGGATCCTCATCCGTCAAGGAAATGCACACAAAGGAACTGTCCTTGCTTTCACCATTCCAAAAGCCTGTATAAGCATAACCATTTAGAATTGTAATTGGGCAATTCGGTTGGTCTCCTACCGGATCCTTGTATATCCACAGAGATTCCAGCGTTTTGGCGTTGAACGCCTGAATGCGTCCATTGGACAGACCGACCAGCAAAATGCCGTTCGCATAGGTCGGGCCGTTGATTGCGAAGCTGGACGTTCCAGCCATATCGCCTTCAGTCTCTACTTCTCCGGTAGCTTTGCTTACACGGTAGATCTTATTGTTTGCATAGACAACCAGGCAGTCATCCACAAGGATGGGGCTGCTGACCGCACCAGTGTCCCATCCGTTTCCCAGATGGGATGCCCAGTACAGCATACCGCCCAGTGCGTCGACCGGCGTCTTTGCACTTGTAATGCCATTGTTGCTGTCTGTGCCGCGGAAATTTGCCCATTCCGCGGCATAATCTACAATGTCGGGGTTCGCAGCCGCCTTTTGAAGTGTGACCGATACCGCGGAGAGATTCGTATAATCTTCTTCGCCAAAGCGCAGAACGGTCTGCCCGCTTTCATTTACGATTTGCAGCGTACCTGCCTGTGCCGCATATCCGTACAGCGAAATGCTGCAATAGTAAGTGAAGCCTTCCGACAATGCGAAGCTCCCATCCTCATCCGGCCAGACACGATTTCCAGCTCCCTGTTCGTAAATATAGATCAAAGCATTCTTCGGATTTGTTTGGAATGTAACGCTAGTTGTCGCAGCTTTCTTTACTGTGATAACATAATCACCGGAGGCTCCCGGAACATATTTGTTCGTTACCTTGATTTGAACGTTTTCTTCTTCCTCAGTGCCAGTCAGATCCACTGTTGCGGTGTCTTTTGAAGAAACCGCCTTCCCATTTACTGTGATCACATAACCGTTATCCGTATCACCATACTTTGGGCTTTCTGTATGCTTTTGCAGAAGCAGATCCAGCGTTGTTGCAGCCGCAGGGATCAATATGCTGTATTCGTTTTCATCCAGGCTGAAACCTGTTTGCTGACTGTTTTTTCTCTGGAGCGGAAGCGAACTGCCGTTAAAACTCGCGCTGATGTTTTTCAGGCTCAGGCTGCGCTCCAACGAAACAAGATAATCTGTATAGTAGGTCACGCCGTCTGTATTATCTGTGTAGGTCACACGAATCGTAACTGTGTTGCCGTATGCACTGCCCGGAAGCAATACCTTTGCAAGACCATCGCCTTCAAAGCGGCTTTTCAGTGCAACCTCATTCGTTTTTCCGCAGTCCGAAGCCGTACTCAGCATGCTATAAACTGCTGCGCAGCTGCCTCTGCTATTCGTTCTCCACACATAGACGGAACTGGAGTTGTCCGGAACAGTAGCCGTATAGATATGTACTGACTTTGCGAAGCTCGGTGATAACTCGATATCCCCTTTGTATTTTTCGTCGGCAGCGCTGCTGAGCGCAAGAGATGTCAGCCAGTCCTCCTGCTTGACCGATACCTGAATGACCTCGTTGCTGCCAAGCGTAAAGGACTTTTTCGCGTGGTAATAGGTACCCTGCGTCGCAACATATGAGTAGTCGTCACCCGGCACAAGCGTATAGAGATAATTGATCGTGCCTCCGGTGCCGACTGTTTTGGTATAGGCCAGCTCTTCGCCGTTCTTATTCACAACGGTCAGCGTCACATCGGAAGCCGTATTAAATGTGACTTTCTTACCCTGACCGGGCTGGATGGTCAGCGTGTAGGTCGTCGTGTAGTTTCCGGAGGAAACCGCAATCGTAACCGTCGTTTCGCCGGAGATCATTACGGTCGCACTACCGTCTGCGTTCAGTTCGTTTCCGTTGACCGTGGTGGAAGACCCGGAAACCGTGGCAGTCGGATAGATTTTCAATACCTGTTCGGAATCGAGGATTTTGTAGGTATATTCCGTCTTCATGCTGGAAAAGCTCTCCGTTGCGGCCTGCGCCGTATCTGCGGCGTTCGTGACGCGCAGACTGCCCAGTGTCGGCATGCGGTCGAGCTGGAGCGTCAGATCGACGCTCTGCGTATAGTTGTCTGAACCGGCTTTGCTGGCCCGGAGAATGACCGTATTGCCAGCCGCGCCACGGGAGAGCGCATTGTCAATGCTGGTCGCGTTGGATTCTGCCGGAATGTCTTTTTCTCTGGCCGCACCGCTTACGTCCGTGTAAACAGCCTTGACCTTCGCGCCGGTTCCGCTGGTGCTCAGTTTAAAATATGGATATAAGCGGCCTGTGAAGCTGTCCGGCACCTGCACGGTCGCGGTATGATTTTGCAGCGTATATTTGTAGCAGTTCGCATCGAACTCCGCGTCGTAGCCGCTGGAAATTTGCAGACTATTCTCTTCGAACCAGTCGCCGGTGGGCAGGCTGGCTCTTACCGTCATTGCTCCGCTGACCGTGATCTTGCCGGAGGCCATGCGGTTGTCCTGCCGGACATAGAAGGTATAGCCGCCGGCCGGAAGCTGGAGCGTACCGGTATGGTTGGGGTCTGTGAACTGTTTCCCGTAGTCGTTGACCGCGGACACAGTATACCCGCTGCCAGAATAGCCGGAGAAGGTCACGGTGTATTGGGTGTTCTGCCCGGCTTTATAGGCGTTGATCTTCGTCGTGATCGCAATTGCATAGCTCTGCGCGGTCTCGCTGGTAACGCCCAGATAGACGTCCAGCGCCGTCTGGTATTCCTCCGCTGCGGCGTTCCGAATGTCGGCATCCTCCGTCAGATAGTCCGCCATGACCTGCATCAAGGTTTGCAGACCGGCAGACGGGGTACTGTTCGAGGCTTCACTAAATCTGAAATGTGTCACCGTGTTGGCAGCGCTGTCAATGAAAACGCCATCCGGCGTACTGCCATAGGTATAGTTGCCGTTGACGCCCTCAATCGCCGAAATAAACTGATTGCTGCCATTCGTTGTAAAGCTGTATTTGCTGGCGTTCAGCGCTTCGCGGATGGTCTGCCCATCCGTAAAGGTGATCCGTGTCGGCGCAATGAGCAGCTTATTTGCCGTTTCGGCGGAAAAATAGAAATATCCGCTTGCGTTGACCGCCTGCGTGGAAATTTCGGCTTCTTCCGTGACGATTTCCTCCGCAGTCACGGCGTCTGCGGCTTCCTCCGCTTCGACCGGCTCTGCGTCCGCTGCCAGCACGCCGAGCGGCAGGCAGGACAGGAGCATCGCCAGCAGGAGCAATGCGGCAGTCATTCGTTTCAGTTTCATAGGGTTACCTCCCGTCAGTAGAGACAATTCAGCCATTTCAGCCGCAGTTTTTTCGGCCAGTTTGTGTGGGTTTTCAGGTTTTCCATCGTCGCATCGTGGAACGCCCGCATTTCTGTGAGCTGCTCCGGCGAGATTGCGCGGCTGGAAAACAGCGCCTGTGCGTTATACATGGTCATATCGTGCAGCTTCGCGGCGTACTCCTCTCCAAGCTGCTCCTTTGCCGTTTCACAAAGCTCCAGCATGGAACCCGTGCCGCGCTTGAAGCCCATTGCAGCCAGCAGTGCCGCGCAGTCTGTAAACAGGCAGGCTGCTGCGACGGATGGATCCTCCTGCGTGAACGTTTCGTTCCGTTTTTTGAGGATGACCGCATGGCGGATGAAGACAGCCGCAAGCAATAGAAGCAGCAGTGCCACAATGAGGATGATCCAGAACGCAGGCTTGTGGAGAAGCCCGGTGCGCTGGCCGCCGTCCGGGGTGTTGTCCTCCGAGTTGTCCGGCTCTGCATCGTCCTGCTCCAGCTCCTGACCCTCTGTTACGCGCGGGCCTTCGCCGTTGCCTTCCTTGCCTGCGCCGACCGGCTTGATGCCGCTCTCGGTCTGCTCGGCGGAGAGGTCTTCAAGGCCCGGTGTCAGCGCCAGCGGCAGCCAGCCGATGCCGTCCTGATAAACTTCCACCCAAGCGCCCGCTTCGTTGGCATCCACGCTCGTCGGCTCGTTTTCTGCGGCCTTGACCGTATAGCCCTCGACATAGCGGGCGGGGATGCCGTAATACCGCAGCGCCAAGGCCGCGACGGTCGCGTATTGATACGTTGTGCCGTCCGCCGTGTCGGTCAGCGGCAGCGCAATATTGCCGCTTCCGTCAAAGCACAATTCCAGAAACGCCAGCGCAGCCGTCTGCGCCTGCTCTTTCGTTAGGCTGTCTGCCGGGCCGTAGCTTTCGCAGCAGCTATCCAGCACCGCGCCGAGCTGCGCGCGGAACTCCGCGGAAACAGTCAGCGCGTAGGAATACACGAACTCCCGGTACGCGCTTTCCATCTGTAAGTACGATTTCACGCCGTCCGACGTGTCATTTTGCAGGAAGTCCAGTAATTCCGGCAATAGGGTCTGTGCGTCCGAAACCACCTCATAGGAATAGCCTCGTTCACCGCGCAGACCACTTGTTTCTATACTGGACGGCTGGATTTTGGTTTTCGCCAGTCCTGCGCGTTCCGGCAGCACCGTACACGGCTCATAGCGATACAGGCTGCACCCAGCAAGGTTCTGGACACTGACGCTGCCGGACTGGTAATTGCCCATCAGCCGCGCAGCAGAAGCCAACTGGCTCTGCGGATAGAAGCCGGACTGATGCAGCCAGTAAAAGAGGTCTTTTTCCTCTGCGGCGGCTTCCGCGTCCAGCGTAGACCATACGCCGTTTTCATAGCTGTCACCGACGAAGCCGCGCAGATAGAGCGTCTGCGCCGTGTCTGCCGTGACAGACAGGATGGTGTCCGTGCTTTCTGTCTTCACGACCGGTTCGGACAGATCGCCTTCCGGCAGAACTTCTTCCGCTTTTTCGTAGCGCCAGTGGTGCAGGCTGTCCTTTGCGCTCTGCGAAAGGGCCTGCATTGTGCCTGTTTGCAGGAAAATCGCAGCTATGCCCGCCACGATCACGCCCACGAGCAGGAAGCTCGCCGCCGAGACGGCGTTTTTGTTTTTCTGCCATGTCAGCATCAGAAGAGCAATCGCTGCCGCTGCAAGGAGCAGGAAGTCCGGCTGCACAAACGCTGCCGCTACACTCAAGGCTGCTAATAGAACCGCCGTCAATGTCGGTACGCGCGAGAGCACGACACTCATCATCGCAAGCAGAAGGCCCGCCACGATCCCGGTCAGCCAGAGGCTGGTGCCGTCCGTTTCGGCAAGCGGCAGGAGAATGCTTTTTTCCGCCGCCCAAAGGTCACGCAGCGTGTTCCAAGCCGCGCCGAAGCCGTTCAGAAGCGGGTTCCGCGCGAACAGGACAACGAGCAGCAGTGCCGCCAGCAGGATGGGGAACAGCAGCTTCGTCTTCTGGAAATGTCGGATGACCGCAGCGGCAATGCAGGTCAGAACGCCTGCACCCAGCAGCCAGAGCATTGCAGCAAAGCCGCTCACTGTGTAACCAATCGCGGCAAGCGCGAGGAAAATCAGGATGCTGGCAAGCAGATCAAAGAGCGTACTTTTCTGATTGCTGCTTTCCCGATAAACGCCGGCACGCAGGCCGGTATTTCTTTTGTTCTTCATAGCCTGCCCTCCTTACAGTTCCAGCTCGGAGAGCTGCGCAGCGTAATCCTTCTCATTAAACCGTTCACCGCAGACAAGCGCGGTCAGGCGGCCAATCGAGGAAAGCTGCTCCGTTTCCGCCTGCTGTTCACCGGAAACGTAAATCAGATGCGACCAGCTTCCGGCAGGTACCTCTTGGAGCAGCAGCGACGCACCGCTGACGCCGGTTGCCGCCTTCGCCGTAAACAGGCGCGGCAGCAGGCCGATGAGGTCGTCCATATCCCGAATCTGCTGGAACACGCAGCGGCCTGTATCGCCCTCGTTCCATCCCACCGTAAACTGGACGGACTGGGAAAGCAGATTCCGGCAAACGGAAACGACGATCTCGGCTTCTGCATCCGTTCTGTCTACCGTTGGATTTTCTTCCGTGCGCTCCCAGAATACCGCGGCGGAGCGCGTGATGGGCAGCGACGGATCTTTTACAATAAGCTTGCCATATTTGTGACTGAGCTTCCAGTGGACTTGCCGCTGGCTGTCGCCAGGAACGTAATCGCGGATTTGGAACATCTCGGACAGGTCATAGCCGGGACGCTCGTTGGAATAATCCTCGGTATCGTCGATGTGCGCCGCAGCGGGAGACAGCATCAGCGTCTGCAGGAACGTATCCGGCTGCACGACGCAGGCCCCGTGCGCGTCAGGCTGCGTTTTCACGCCGATGAGGCCGAAGCAGTCATACAGACGGGCAGATTCCACGGCCAGGCGAATGCGTCCGCACCACGGGCTTTGCAGAGAAATCTTCATCGACCGCTTGCTTTTCGGCCAGATGCCGCCGCTCACATGCACGATCTGTGTTTCGCCGTTCAGCTGGTTTTCCAGGCACACACGGCAGGCAATCTGGCAAATCGGCAGCCATGTTGGATTCTGCACGGTCAGCTCCGCCGTTCCGGTCTCGCCCTTGCGCAGATTCACGGGCAGCTTGACCGCCAGCTTCAGCTTTTTCGCCGCATACAGGTTCATTGGCAGGCACAAAAGCGGCAGCAGCACCATGCAGGCGGCAAGGCCAAGCGCGATGGGGCTGGCTGTCTGGACGGTGAGAGCAAGAAGCCCCAGCGTCAGCAGCAGCCAGACGAATTTTCGTACTATTTTCATTTTTTCAGCACCGGCATATCCGTTGTCTTGAGGATCTCGGCCAGAACGGATTCCGGCTTTTCCTCCATCATGCGGGCCTTGCTGTTCAGCATCAGACGGTGGGCACAGACATCCGGGAAGATCGCCGCGACGTCCTCCGGCATGACGAAGTCACGTCCATTGAGATACGCATACGCCTTTGCCATCCGGCAGACCGCCAGCGCACCGCGCGGGCTGACGCCGAGTGCGACCTGCGGATGGGTGCGGGTCTTTTCCACGAGCGTGGTCACATAGTCCAGAACGGCGTCGCGCATATCGACTTTTCGCACGTCCTGAACCAGTCCCAGCAGTTCTTCCTTGTTGACCACGGCATACGCCCGGTCAAGGGGATTATCTACATGGCGGTCACGGAGAATATTGACGCTGCTCTTGTGGTCGGGGTAGCCCATGCTGACACGAATCAGAAAACGGTCAAGCTGGGAGTTCGGCAGCATCGTCGTACCGGCAGAACCAACCGGGTTCTGCGTGGCGAGGACGATGAAGGGATTCGGCAAATCATACGTCTTGCCGTCCACTGTGACCTTGTGCTCCTCCATGGCCTCCAGCAGCGCGGACTGCGTCTTGCTGGAGGTGCGGTTAATTTCGTCCGCCAGCAGCAGATTCGTCATGATCGCGCCGGGCTTGTAGACGAACTCGTCCGCTTTTTTATCATAGACCGAGAAGCCGATGATGTCTGACGGCACGGTGTCCGACGTGAACTGCACACGGCGCGTCTCCAAGCCCAGAACCTTTGCAAAGGCCATGGCTGTCGTGGTCTTGCCGACGCCCGGCACGTCCTCCATGAGAACGTGGCCCTGCGCCAGAATTGCCATTAGAATTTTCTCGACAATTTCATTCTTGCCGACGATGACGGACTCGATCTCCTGTAAAATCTCATTGATCTTTGTGTTCATAAATCTGCTCCTATCGTTATTTCTTTCTTTTATGATGTTCCTTACAGATCTCCGCTGGAGTCTCCTCCGCCGTCATCTCCACCGCCTGCGTCACCGCCGCCGGTATCGCCTCCGCCAGTGTCTCCACCGCCGCCATCGCCGCCACCGGTGTCACCGCCACCGCCAGTGTCTCCACCTTCGCCCGAATCGGGGTCAGGTGTCGACGGCTTGTAGTTCGGGTCTGGCGTGCCGCAAACCGTGCAGACGCCCTCGCTGAACGTATGATAGTCTGTAAACTCGCCCTCTGAACCGATCTTCTCCAGTTCCAGGCCACAGTCTGAGCAGTAGCCAATCAGGTGCGAGCAGGTAGACCGTGATGCATCCGGGATCAGCCTGCCATCGCAGTCAAAGGCGTGGATCTGGCCGCAGACACTGCACTGCCAATCGTCGCCATACGGGACATAGTGATGCTCGCCGTAGGTGTCCTCCAGCTTTTCATGGCAGATCTGGCATTCCTGATAGTGGTGCTTATGGTCATCATCGACGATCCACACGTTCTGCGGCTTATGTCCGGCTGCGGGGGATTCTTCTTCCTTCTGCGCATCGCAGCTCTCACACTTGGAGGTTTTCACGCCCGCTTCGGTGCAGGTTGCCGTATCGGTCAACTCTGTCCACTCGTGCGGGGACTGTTCCGTAAAGTCACAGTTTTTGCACTTCGCGGTATGCGTATCTGCCCCCTCGTCTGCGGTATATTCCAGCTCATGTGCGCGCGGCACGCCGATCTTCTCGCCGCAGTCCTTGCAAACCTGTACACATGTGCCGTCGCCCTGATCCTGATATTCCTTATGCTCATGCGGGCAGCCCTCGACCATGCCGCAGCTATGGCAGACATACTTTGTCGTGCCATCCGCTGCCATGACCGTTTCATAGCTGTGATGAACCGACCAGCTGCCGTTCAGACACGTGACGCAGTAGCCCACGGTATTGCCGTAGTCGCCCTGCCCCGTCCCGACATCCCAGCCGTAGGCCAGCGTGTAGCGGAGCGTCAGCGTATCGCCGTCCTGCAGATAGAAGCCGGACATGGATGTACCGGGATAATATGTCGCGCCGCCGATGGAATACATCCAGCCGGAACCCATCGTGTAATCAAATTCACCGATGCCGGTGCTTGTACTGGATAGCGGGATGCCGTTGCGGTAGATGCAGCGCCAGAGGATTGCCTCATTGCTGCCCGCGCCGAAATGGCTGTCGATCCCGGCAAGAATTTCATCCTGCGTGGAAAGCATTTGTTTCTGTACAGTGTTCAGAGAGTCTGCAACAGAAAGCTGATTGACTATGTTCAAATAGGACTTTTGAAGATAGTTGAAACTATTCAAATCCCTATTTATCCGTACCAATTGATTGGGTGTCACTGCTACTACCGTATCTCCCTCGTTCAATATTATCTTTGGATAAGTACTCTGAGAGAAACTTGACATTATCATCAAGAGAGCCGTTAGTGAGAACATTATCAACCTTTTCATAATCCTTT
>OLXR01000870.1_pt1 | contig 11076 bp, 10 predicted proteins | sample 1673941 | NCBI WGS metagenome assembly OLXR01 (sample SAMEA103958134, study PRJEB25191) | human gut metagenome
CCCGCCGTATCCACAAGCGTGACCGCTCCGACGGGCAAAAGCTCCATTGCCTTGACCACGGGGTCGGTGGTTGTGCCCGGGGTATCGCTGACGATTGACACCTCCTGCCCCGCAAAAGCGTTGACCAGACTCGACTTGCCCGCGTTGCGGCTGCCGAAAAAGCCTATGCGCACCCTGTTTGCGTTGGGGGCGGAATTTAAATTGCCCATAAATCCTCCCTTAAAACCTGAAATCTCTTTTTCCGTTTTCTATCTGCGCGATGTAATCCGCCGCGATTTTTCTAACCTTTTGGTCTGGAATTTTCTTCAATTCGTCTTCGATTAGCTTTTCCCCCGCGGCGCGCGTCTCTTGACTTGCATAGTCAGTAAGAAACTCTTTAAGCGTCATGAGCGCGTTGGGATGACAGCAATTTTGTATTTGTCCGCTTTTGAGCAGACTCATAAATCTGTCGCCCGTGCGCCCCTCTCTGTAACATGCGGTGCAGAAAGACGGAATATATCCGCTTTCAATCAGCCATCTCACCACCTCGTCCAGAGTTCTCCTGTCCGAAACGTCGAACTGCTCGGTGTCCTCGGGTCTTTCCTCCTCGGTGTAGCCGCCTACGCTTGTGCGGCTGCCTCCGCTTATCTGGGAAACGCCGAGTTTAATTACCCTTGCGCGCAGCTCGGCGCTTTCTCTCGTGGATATTATCATTCCCGTATAAGGAACGCTGATTCTTATCAAAGCGCACAGCTTGGCGAAAATGTCGTCGCTTATCCCGTTGTCGAACGACGACGGGTCTATGTCGTCGGCGCGTTTTATGCGGGGCATACTGATTGTATGCGGTCCCACGCCGTGCACGGCTTCCAGATGCTCGGCGTGCATTAGCAGCGCCGCGAACTCGTATCTGTAAAGCTCCAAGCCGTAAAGCACTCCAAGCCCTACGTCGTCTATACCTCCCTGCATAGCCCTGTCCATCGCTTCCGTATGCCAGTTGTAATCGTGCTTGGGGCCCGTCGGGTGCAGCTTTTCGTAACTGCTCTTGTGATAAGTTTCCTGAAACAGTATGTAGGTGCCTATTCCCGCTTCTTTAAGCCTGCGGTAGTTTTCAACCGTCGTCGCCGCAATATTGACGTTGACGCGCCTTATCGCGCCGTTTTTGTGCTTCAAAGAATAAATCGTTTTAATCGATTCGAGCACGTACTCTATGGGGTTGTTTACGGGGTCCTCGCCGCACTCCAACGCAAGACGCTTGTGTCCCATGTCCTGAAGCGCCGTGACCTCGGCGGCTATTTCCTCCTGCGACAGTTTTTTGCGCGGGATATGCTTGTTTTTGGCGTGATAAGGACAGTAAACGCAGCCGTTTACGCAATAGTTGGACAGGTAAAGCGGCGCGAACATAACTATTCTGTTGCCGTAAAAATCCTTCTTGATTTTTTCCGCCAGCCTGAAAAGCTCCTCGTTGACGCGCTTTTCGCGCGCTACGACCTCCGTCTTGCCGTCGCAGTCTTTTTCTTTCAGCGCGCGGCGGGTGACGCCCTCGGCGTTTGTAGTCGCGCTCAAAACGTACCGTCTGCCTTTAAGCTCAAACTCCACCCACGCGTCCTTAGCCGTTTCGTTCTCATCGCCCAACGCTCTGAGCAAACCGTCGTAAAGCTCGTTGGAGCCTTTTTTGAGTATATCGCGCGACGAAGCCGCGCGTTGAAAATCGAACACGCTTTTTTCCTTTTGACCTCTTGGCGCAAGGGCGATACCGTATATTTTCATGCTTTCCTCCGAGGGGAACGCAAACTGCGTTGTGAATTTATTATAATTTTATTGCTGAACTGTTTGAATTTTTACAAATGTGTGCTAAAATCTTCTTTACGGAAAAAAAGCTCCGCTTAAAGCAATGTTTTTCTTTTGTTTATTATACCACAGCTGAAAAATAAATCAAGCGGAATTTTCCATTTGACTATTAAGAGGTAATTGCTTATGCCCTTGTGCAGCGCTTCCGCCGAGCTTGTCAACTCCGGCTACACCGTTGTGGACAACGCCTTCATCGCCGAATATATGCCGCAAAGTCCTTCGGGCTGCGCGGAAATTTATCTTTTCGGACTTTATCTGTGTTCGCAGCCCAACAAGCAACACAACACTATGGAGGTCATGTGCCGCGCGTTGGGGCTAAAGGAGGAGGACGTCATAAACGGCTTCGCCTATTGGGAAGAAATGGGACTTGTGCACGTCGTGCAAAAGGAACCGATAGAGGTCGTTTACCTTTCGCAGAAAACCTCCCACGCGCTGCTGAAAAAAATCAAGGCGGGAAAATACTCCTCCTTCAACAAGCAGATTCAGGACGTAATTTCCGGCCGCATGATAACGGTGCAGGAATACAACGAGTATTATATGTTTCTCGAAACCGCCTTTTTCCAACCCGAAGCGTTGGTGGCGGTGGCAAAGCACTGCGCCGAGCTTAAAGGAAACGACATAGGCTACAATTATATTCTTACGGTTGCGCGCAATCTTGCGACGGCGGGCTACACCTCCGCAGCCGCCGTCGAGGAAAAGCTCGCCAACCACCCCAAATTCAACGAGGAACTGTCCCTTGTTTTCAAGGCGATGGGTTTAAGGCGCAAAATAGAATTCGAGGACAGACGCGCCTATGAAAAATGGACAAGCGATTTCGGCTTTTCTCCCGACATAGTTCTCAAAGTTGCAAAACGCTTCAAAAAAGGCGAAATACGCAAGCTGGACGCCGCCCTGTCTCAATATTTCAAGCTCAATCTTCTGTCCGAGAGAGAAATAGAAAACTTTGAAAGCTCCAAGCAGGAGCTTTTGGAGCTTACGCGGGAAATAAACCGCATAATAGGATACTACCATCCCTCTTTGGAGCTTGTCGCGGAGGAATACGTGACGCCCTGGACGCAAAAGGGCTACGACGGCGAGACCTTGAAGCTCATCGCAAGATATTGCTTCCGTCGGCGCATACAGACTTTGGAGGGCATGAACTACACGGTAGACAAGTTTTTCAAGCTCGGGCTTTTGGACGCCGACGCGATAAATCAATACATAGAACGTCTATTGCGCTACGACGAGAACATAAGAAAGCTTCTCGACAACATGGGAGTGCTGCGCACGGTTACGGCTGCGGACAGAAAGAATTATGCGCTGTGGATTGAGGATTGGCAGATGTCTCCGGAAACTGTCGAATATGCCTCCACCCTCTGCTCGGGCGCGCTGAATCCCATGTCTTATCTAAACAAAATTCTTTCCGATTTCAAGCAGAGGGGCGCCGCCACGCCTGAAAAGGCCAAAGCCTTATCCCTTTCCCCAAAAACGCAAATGCAGGAAAAAAAGGCGCGCCCGACGGGCACCGAAAGGAATTATACGGCGGAGCAGCTCGCTGCGCTGTTCGACAATCTCGACGAAATAAAAATTTGAAAATATGGACAAAATTCGGCTTGACAAAACAATAAAAGATATGCTTGCGCAAAGACGGCAGAAAGCGGAGCTTGACGCATTGAGCTACCGCGATTTTGTCATGAGCAACGCCGACTACGCCGCGCTGGACAGGCTTTTGAGGGAAAAAGAACTCGAAGAAATGAAGCTGAGCTTTTCGGGCAAAAGCGCCCCTACCTCTTTAAAAGCCGAGCTAAAACGACTGCGCGGGCAAAAAAGCGCGCTTGAAAAAGAGCTTGGAATAAACGCGGAGAGACTTCTTCCCCGATATTTCTGCTCCAAATGCTCTGACACGGGAAGATACGGAGGAAAAATCTGCGAATGCGCAATCAGGCTCAGGGAGGAGCTGCTTTACTCGGACAGTTCCTTTGTGTGCAAAGGGCAGCAATTTTCCCTTTCGACCGAGACCGATGAGGAAAACAACAAAGCCATCGAAATCTGCCGCAGGTTTGCCGACGCTTACCCCTCGACGCAAATTTTGAACATAATTATTTTCGGCGCGGTGGCAACGGGAAAGACCTTTCTTGCGGGCAGTATCTGCAACCGCCTCGCAGAGCGCGGCTTGTCCTTTTGCGCGCTCACCGCATTCGGTCTTGCGAGAGAATTTCTGAACGAACACACCTCCCCCGCCGCGCAGAGAACGGGTTTGTCGGAGCTGACGGACGCGCCTCTGCTTGTCATAGACGATTTGGGCAGCGAGCCCTTTTACAACAACGTTTCGCGAGAATATCTTTTTGCGCTGCTCGACGAGCGCGCGGTCGGGAAAAGAGGTACCGTCGTCACCACCAATCTTTCGCTTGCCGAGCTGTGCGAAAGATACGGCGAAAGAGTCTTTTCGAGGCTGGCGGACAAATCCAAAGGAATCTTCATCAATCTGAAAGGCTCGGACAAAAGACTCAACAACAAACAAGGCGGTCGGCAATGAAAAATTTTATCGATATCACCCACAAAAACCTTGCAGTAAAGCTTGCGGAAACGCGCGAGGAAATAGAAAAAGCGCGCGTTCTGCGATTCGACGAGCTGATAAACAAAAGCAATCCGGACATACCTTATTCCCAATGCTTCGACGACAGCGACTTTATTTACGACCACCTTATCGTTATCGACAGGGACAACGGTTCGGTAGTGGGCACCTACCGTCTGGGCAGGCGCGAGCAGCTTGAAAAAATAGGAGATTTTTACACCAACGTCAAATTCAACGTGGACAGCCTTATGGCTGCCGAGGGCGAGGTGCTAGAACTGAGCCGCATGGCGATTAGGGAAAGCTACCGCGACGGCTCGGTCATAAAGCTGCTGTGGAAGGGACTGTTCGCCTACTGTGCGAGGTTTGACGTGAAATGGCTTTTCGGCATCATTTCCCTGCCTACAACGGAGCCTGACGACGCGCTTAATTTTTTGTCGTACATAAACAACGGCTTGCTGACGGAAGAATTCGATTTGTTCGCAAGAGAGCCGGTAGTAAGGACAAAGCTGCTGTCTGCCGACGAAATCGACGTATTCAAGGCAAAAAAAGAAATGCACCCCATACTCAAAGCGTACCTGTCGATGGGCTGCAAATTCGCGCGCGGCGCGCACTACGACCTGGGCTTTTTGAAGAGCATAGACGTAATGATTGTCATAGACTTCAAAAAAGTCAATCCGAAATATATAGAACTTGTCACCCGAATGTGACCGAAGGCAGAATATGAAACAGCGCACACCTCCCGACAGACAACCGGCAATACTGCCGCGCCCCTTTGCGTTGAACTTTTTCAGAAACGCAATCAGATTTTTTTATATCAACCCTCGCGTAAAAAGAAAGCTTGACTGCGACAGGAAAAAACTTCCGCCGCAGTTCGTTCTTTTGTGCAACCACCCTTCCGGGCTGGACAACCTCTACGCGGTGGATTGGCTGCTGCCCGAGCACAAGCTGAATTTTATTTCCAACCGCTATTATTTTTTCAAAACGGCGCTCGGCAGAATGCTCAGAAAGGTGGGCTGCATACCCAAGAGCCTTTTTACGGGCGATATAGAATCGGTCAAAAACTGTCTGCGCATAGCAAAAGCGGGCGGGAACATAGGCATAATGGCGGACGTAAGGCTGTCGATGTACGGACAGACGGAGGACGTGCCCGACACCACCGCAAGATTTTTAAAAAAGCTTGGACTGCCCGTTGTGGTCATGCACTTTGACGGCAGCTATATGACCAAACCCAAATGGGCAAAGGACATACGCAAGGGTATGATTCTTGCAAAATGCTACGAGCTTTTCGACAGCGCTTCGCTTGCCGCCGCCACCGACGAAGAAGTGACCTCGAAAATGAGAGAAGCCCTTTACTACGACGACTTCGAGTGGATAAAAAAGCACCCCGAAATCACCTTCAAATCCAAAAAAATGGCGGAGGGGTTGGAAAACATACTTTACAAATGTCCGCACTGCGGCAAAGAATTTTGTTTAAAGAGCAAAAAAGACAGATTTTTCTGCACCTCGTGCGGATACGAGGTAAGGCTTAATCCGCGCTACACTTTCCTGCCGCAGAGAGGCTTTCCTCTTTATTTTGAAAACCTCAGAGATTGGTTCAAGGCGCAGAAAGCGGAAATCGCCCTTGCAATAACCGATTCCGATTTTTGCCTGTCCTCTCCCGTTCTGCTAAAAAAACGCAGCAAAGACGGCAAAACATTTTTGCGCGAGGCGGGACGCGGCACGTGCACGCTTTCTCACGGAGGGCTTGTCTACGAGGGAAGCGCGGACGGCGAAAACCTTCGGTTGGAATTCAAATCGTCGGAGCTTTACGCGCTCAGCTACTTGACGGGCAAGGGCTTTCAGCATTTTTCGGGCACGGATTATTTTTGTTTCATGCCCGACGAGCCGCTGCTTTCAATCAAATTTTACATAGCCGCCGAGCTGTTGGGCAAAATGCACGGCGCAAAGGGCTGACGGGAAACTCCCCGACGTTCCGCCAAACCCGTCGCGGGCGCAATTTACATACTCAAAAAGACAAAACAAAAAGACGGCTTTTAGCCGTCTTTTTTCAGCTGTTGAACTCCTGCTCCGGCACGGAAAGCTTTATCGGTCTTTCCTTCGCCACGAAAATCACGCCCAAGGTACCCGGACCGCAGTGGGAAGCGATGACGGGTCCCACAATCTGCCGCTTGACCTCGGCTTCTGGACGCCCCTCCTTGATAAGCCGGGCAAGCAAATCGCCGTCCTCCCCGCAATCGGCGTCAACTACATAGACCTCGTATTTGTCCAGCTCCACTCCGTCCTCCACGACGCGGCTGGCAAGGTTTCTGATTGTTCTTTTGCGGCCGCGCACCTTGTAGACGACGGAGAGTCCTCCCTCCTCGTTGAAGGTCAAAACGGGCTTTATGCCGAGAATAGTCCCGAAAATACCGCTTGTCAGACTGAGTCTGCCGCCCTTGTGCAGATACATCAGGTCGTCGCAGGCAAAATATGTGGCAACCCGATTGGTAAACTCGTTGAGAAACTTAAACAGCTCCCCGTCGCTTGCGCCCGTGCGCCACAGCTCGGCGGCGTATTTGACTTGAAGTCCCGCGCCGAGAGAAATTTCCTTGGTGTTGAAAACGGTAAATTTTCTGTCGGGAAACTCCTCTTTGAGTTTTTTTACCGCCGCGTCGAGACTCTGAAAGGTTCCCGACAGGGCGTGCGAAAAGGTAATGTAAAAAATATCCTCGCCCTTTTCAAAATAAGGGCGGAAAATCTCGTCGTACATTTCGGGATTGAGGGCGGAAGTGATACATTTCGCGCCGTTTCTGACGGATTTGTACCAGAAATCAAAATCGGTATTTTTCCCCAAATCGTAAAAATACTCCGTGTCCTCGAGAGTATACGGCATACTGATAAATTTCAGTCCAAGCCTTTCCACCTCGTCGAACCACAGTTCGCAGTTGGAATCGCAAAACAACACACTCATGTTTATGACCTCCGAATAATATTCCCCTGATTTTATATTATAAGTTGAAACGGTTTAAATGTCCAATAAATCAGAGAAAAATTTAAGCCGTTTTTTGTCCGAAACAACCGAATCCGACGAAAAACCGTCCGCGCGGGCGAACGCTTTCCCGCCGCATAAACCAAAACACGAACTGAACTTTCAATCCCGAAAGACGGCGGCGCACCGAAAAATTTTGCGCCGTGCTCCGCCCCGCAATTAAACGTCGATTTTTCTTTTTTTAAGCAGATTGTGACAGAACTCCGCCGCCGTCTTGGGATGACCGCAATATTCGGCGTAAATGTCCAGCACCTTGTCGTAGCACTCTATCAGAGTTTCCAGCTTTTCCTCGGGCACGTTTCCCACAAGCCTGAAAAAGTTGCGCCTGATTGCGTCGTTGTTGTCCTCTGTCAGACGTATGCCCTTTTCGGTAGGCTTAACGCGGACAATTCGGCGGTTGACCTGATCGTTCCACCGCGTGGCGAAGCCAAACTTGACAAGCGTGTCCACCGCCCTCGTGGCGCGGCTTGCGGTAAAGCCGCAGGCATAAGCAAGCTCGCTCATTGCGCTTTCGCCTATGTCGTGCAGCACGGACATAGTGCTCGATTCGGTGGAATTGAGCTTTGCCTTGACGTAAGGCAGCTCCTCTCCCGTCTGATTGGTGTTGAAAATCTGCATTTTGTTGAATCGGGTAAGGCTTGAATTGAGCGACAAGACCTGCTCCGCAAGTTGATTTCTGTCTGCCATAATCTCTCCTTTGTATAAGGAAAATTATACCACTCAACATTTTTGATGTCAACCGCTCCGCCGCAAAAACCTGTTAAACATTAAAATTTTCGCAACAAAAATAACCGAGCCGTCCCCTGCGGACAGCCCGCGCGCCCAAAAACCCGCTTACTTAAAAACGGAAGCTATCACGTCCGCGCATTTGTTAAGTCCCAGCTCGCCGCTGTCAAGGCACAGGTGATAGTGCTGCGACCTGCCCCACTCCATATCGGTGTAAAAGCGGTAATACGCCTTGCGCCGCTTGTCCTTGTCTGCAAGCCGCTTTTCGGGAGACTCGTCGGTTTCGCCGTACACCTTGACAATGCGCTCGGCGCGCTTTTGCATATCCGCGTGAATAAAGACTCTCAGACAGTCGTTTCTGTCTTGAAGTATGTAGTCGGCGCATCTGCCCACAATAACGCAGCTTTCCTTTTCCGCAAGGTCGAGGATGATTTTCCGCTGCACCGTCCACAGATAGTCCTGCGTAGACATACCCGAGTAGGAACGGCTTGCGGCAAACGCGTTGGCAAACCAATTGGAATGCGCGGCGTACTCGCCCTTGTCGGCGATGTAATCGCGGGCAAGCCCGCTTTCCTCGGCTATTTTTTCAATCAGCTCGGAGTCGTAACACTTGATTCCGAGCTGCCGCGCGACCTCGCGCCCGATTGTCCTGCCGCCGCTGCCGAACTCGCGGCTGATTGTGATAACTCTGTACATAAACCGTAACCTCTTTGAAATATTTTAAACTTTTCCGCACGGTTTGTCAAGAAAAAGCGTATTTTAACGCCCGCAGCCGCTTACGTAATTTTTCGGCAAAATAAAACAATGCTTGACTTCGCGTCATAGACAAATTATAATTATATTCGACAAGGAGGAATATAATGAATACCACCGTAAAAAAATTAAAAGTCTTGAAGCTGATTATCTTAACGCTCGTTGCGGCAGGCATTTTGCTTGCGCTTACCGCTTGCGGCTCCGCCGACTCTCTCGAATTCAAGTTAATCATGGACGAATATTACGTCGTAACGGATGTAAAAGAAGATTATCCCCAAAAAATCGTCGTGCCGTCCAAATACGAAGGACTGCCCGTGAGGGAAATAGGCTCCTCTGCGTTTGCGAATTGCAAAAATTTAAAAAGCGTCGTACTCCCGAACAGCATCCGATATATAAACATAAGAGCTTTCTACAATTGCGTATTGCTTGAAGAAGTCCGATTGGGCAGCAATGTGAAAAGCATAGGTCACAGCGCATTTTCGGGCTGCGAAAAGCTTAAAAAAATAACCATTCCCGCAAAAACGGAAAAAATCGGGGATTACGTTTTTTCGGGCTGCGACAATCTCGAAACAATCACGGTAAAGAGCGGAAACAAAATTTACAGCGGGACGGGCAAATGCCTGACAGAGAAAAAAACCAAAACGCTTTTGGCGGGCGGAACAAAAAGCAAAATTCCAGACGACGGCTCCGTTGCCACAATCGGCGAAAACGCGTTTGCGGGGCGGAACATAAAAAATATCGTTGTTCCCGACGGAGTTACTTTGATAAAACAAACGGCTTTCGGCGAGTGCCGCGAACTCGAAACCTGCATTTTGCCTGACGGATGCGAGATAGAGCAAGCACTGTTCTATTTTTGCGACAATCTGAAATGGGTGGTTTTGCCCCAAAGCATAACGTACATCGACCTTTATTGCTTCGGCTACTGCAGCTCGCTTCAAAGTATTTTTTACAAAGGCACCGAGCAGCAATGGGAAAATGTGGAAGTCGTTGAAACGCGCGGCGAAAAAGTATATTTTTACAGCGAGGAAAAGCCCGCGCAAAACGACGGCGGCTATTGGCATTTCGACAGCGCCGGCAACCCCGTCATTTGGTAAACAAAACATGCGGCGGTCGCAGCGTCGCTTTATCCAATCAGCCGCACTTTTTCCTTATTCCCGAAAAAACAAAAAGCCGTCTGTACAGACGGCTTTTTGTTGCGGCGTCAAGCTTATTTTTGTCAAACGCGCGCTTTGACGGGCGGCGGCTGTTTTTGCGCAAACCGTTGAAGTCAGAAATAAAAATTTTCACACGGAGCAAAGGATTTTTTGTTTTTCCGCAGTTGACAAAGTCGGCAAAAAAGCGTATTATATCAATGGAAAAGTACAGTTTAATACTTGTTAGAGGAGCGGTTCGGCAAGGTAAGCGGGCGCGCGTTTGAGACGCGGTGGCGTCGATGCGTCCCGAACAATGTGCCGCCGCCGAAAGCGCGTTTGTCCACCGCAACGCGGCTTGGAGGTCGGGGTCAGTCGTCGGCTTCTGTCATAAGTTTTTTATGATGCGCTAAGGTTTTTTTGCCTTAACGCGTTTTTTTATTTTATCCGACGGAGGAAAACGTATATGAGCAAAATTAAAGCGACAATTCGTTTGAGAATGAGCGCGCACGACGCGCATTACGGCGGCAATCTGGTGGACGGAGCGCGTATGCTGGGACTTTTCGGCGACGTTGCGACGGAGCTTCTTATCCGTCACGACGGCGACGAGGGGCTTTTCAGAGCTTACGACAGCGTGGAGTTTTTGGCGCCCGTCTTTGCGGGAGACTACATAGAAGCCGAGGGCGAAATCACGGAAACAGGAAAAACCTCCCGCAAAATGAAGTTCGAGGCGCGCAAGGTCATTGCTCCCCGCCCCGATTTAAACGACTCCGCCTGCGACGTGCTTGACAAGCCCGTCGTCGTTTGCCGGGCTTCGGGCACCTGCGTGGTGCCGCTCGACAAGCAGAGAAACGCAAACCGTTAAAGGAGGCAGAAAAAATTGGAAAAGCTGATTATCACCGCGGCAATCTGCGGCGCAGAGGTAACAAAGGAGCACAATCCCGCAGTCCCCTACACCGTCAGGGAAATCGCGCGGGAAGCCAAGTCCGCCTACGACGCGGGGGCGGCAATCATCCACCTGCACGTGAGAGAGGACGACGGCACGCCCACTCAGAGCG
>OLXR01000871.1_pt1 | contig 11071 bp, 10 predicted proteins | sample 1673941 | NCBI WGS metagenome assembly OLXR01 (sample SAMEA103958134, study PRJEB25191) | human gut metagenome
CATGTAGCCGATGTCTGGATGCCTGTGCGCAGCACAGCGGACGGCCGGCACCATATCCGCGTGTATATCGACAAGATGATCACTGACGTATATGTTGACGGTGTGGACTGCTGCACCAGAATCATTGAACCCGTTTATGAGGCGACCGATATCAACGTGTTCGGGACCGGTGCCTGCAAGGTTGACGTGTATCAGCTGAACGCCGAGAATCTGTTCTCGCTGTCAAAGGAGTATTTGCAGGCTTCTGCTGAATAAGAGCCGTACGAACGGAACAGAAGAGGTATAATCCATAGATGTGTGTGAACAGAATCTGTTGGATTTACCTCTTCTGCATATGAATGGAGTGTTTGAAATGCCAAAGAAAATGTTTGTTGATCCCGAAGAGGTCCGAAAGCCGGGGAAACTATCGTTTACAGATATTCCGATGAACGTCTACCAGAAGCCGCTCGAGCAGGAACTGTCTGAGGGCGCGTTCACGCCGGAGGAGCTGAAAACAATCTACCACGACATGTACATGATCAGAACGTTTGAGGAAATGCTGCATACGATCAAGGTTCTGGGCATGTACCGTCAGCATAAATTCAGCTACACGGGCCCGGCGCATCTGTCCATCGGAGAAGAGGCCTATGCAGTCGGCGAAGCGTTTCTGCTGGACGAAAACGATTTTATATTCGGCAGCCATCGCGGACATCATGAGGTTCTCGCAAAGGCAATGTCGGCAATCCGGAAGATCCCGGAGGAAAAGCTGCTGGAGATTATGATCTCATACCACAACGGTGTGCAGTATCGGATTGTCCGCCACAGATATCCCAATGTCGGCGTCCGTGAGCTCGCGCGGAAATTCTTCCTGTACGGGATGATGAGCGAGATTTTCGCGAAGGATACCGGCTTTGGACACGGCCTTGGCGGATCCATGCATGTGTTTTTCACCCCGTTTGGAATTTATCCGAACAATGCCATCGTGGGCGCCTCCGCCTGCACGGCGACCGGCGCGGCGCTTTATAAAAAGTGCAACCAGAAAAGCGGGATCGTTGTTGCAAATCTTGGCGACGGCTCGATGGGTCGTGGGCCCGTGTGGGAAAGCATTAACTTTTCCTCGATGGATCAGTACCACACGCTCTGGGAAGACGGCTATAACCGCGGCGGACTGCCGATCATTTTCAATATTGCCAATAACCACTATGGCATGGGCGGGCAGACCCGCGGAGAAACGATGGCGTTCCAGCAGGCCGCGCGCTTCGGCGCGGGCGTAGCGCCGAACGAGCTGCACGCCGAGCGCGTGGACGGCTATAACCCGCTTGCGGTCATAGACGCCTATCGAAGAAAAAGAAAGATCATAGAAGAAGAGGGCGGCCCGGTTCTCCTTGAGGTCATGACCTATCGCCTGACGGGCCATTCAACGTCGGACGGCAATCCGTCCTACCGGACGAAGGAAGAGCTGGAGGCTTGGAAAACGCAGGACTCCATTCCTGCGTTTGAACAGGCGCTTGTGCGCGCCGGCGTCACGACAGCGCAGGAGCTCGCGCAGCTGCGCGAGGCGATCGAGGTGCAGAACGAGGAGATTTTCCTTCTGGCCTCCGACCCGGAGATTTCCCCGCTGGCAGACCTCCGGAAGAACCCGGGCTACGTTGAGAATGTCATGCTGTCGCATGGCCGGGCGGAAAAGCTGGACGACAGGACTCCGGAGGTAAACGATCTGACGGACAATCCGCGCCTGCAGCAGATCGCCAAGCGCACAAGATTGGCGATAGACAGCAACGGACAGGAGCTGCCGAAGTCGCAGGCGGTCCAGATCCGGGACGCGCTGTTTGAGAGCCTGCTGTATCACTTCGAAAAGGATCCCACCATGATCTCCTACGCGGAGGATATCCGGGATTGGGGCGGCTCGTATGCGGTGTACCGAGGCTTATCGGAGGCGCTTCCGTATCACAGAATGTTCAACGCGCCGATCTCAGAGAGCGCGATCGTCGGCTCCGCTGTGGGATACGCGATGGCTGGCGGCCGGGCGGTTGTTGAGCTGATGTTCGCCGATTTCCTCGGCTGTGCCGGAGATGAGATCTTCAACCAGATGGCAAAGTGGCAAGCTATGAGCGGCGGCGCGTTGCGCATGCCGGTCGTGCTCAGAGCGACGATCGGCTCCAAATACGGCGCACAGCATTCGCAGGATCCGTCGTCTCTGGTCGCGCATATCCCCGGCCTCAAGGTCGTGATGCCGGCTACGCCGTATGACGCCAAGGGCCTGATGAACAGCGCACTGGTCGGAACAGACCCGGTGGTGTTCTTTGAGTGCCAGAGGATTTATGATCAGGGCGAGCTGTTCCATGCCGGCGGCGTGCCGGAGGAATACTATGAGATCCCGATCGGCGAGCCCGACGTCAAGCTGGAGGGATCGAACGTCACGATCCTGACGGTAGGCGCGACGCTCTATCGGGCGCTGGAGGCGGCAAAGCGGCTCAAGGCGGAGTTTGGCATTTCCGCCGAGATCATCGACGCACGGACGCTGGTACCGTTCTCCTATGAGAAGCTCCTGGCGTCTGTCAAAAAGACCGGCTTCCTGCTGCTGGTAGCAGACGCGGTCTCGCGCGGCGGCTTCCTCAACGATATCGCCGCGAACGTGACCAGAATGGCGTTTGACGATCTGGACGCGCCTCCCATTGTGATCGGCGCGCGCAACTGGATCGCGCCCGCGTTCGAATACGACAAGGAATTCGCGCCGCAGGCGCAGTGGATGATCGATGCGATCCACGAGAATTTCTTCCCGCTGAAAAACTATACGCCGGTATATGATATGAGCAACAGCGAAATGATCCGCAGGGCAAAGCTTGGCGTATAACGCGCAGGAGCGCTGTAAAATGGAAAACGGCCGGCAGCGGCCGGGAAAGGGGGACAGAACAATGAGCGGAATGTTCGATACGGAAAACAAGTTTGTAAATCTGCTGGCAAAGGTGGGGGACCTGATCCTCCTGAGCATTCTCTGGTGTCTGTGTACGATGAGCGTGCTGTTTGCCGGACTCGGCTGGAGCACGGTCTACTATGTGGCGCTGAAATGCGTCCGGAGCGAATATGGCACAACATTTAAGGAAACAGGGGCTTTTTTGAAGGGGAACTGGAAGCAGGAGCTTGTGTTGGGAGGCATTACGGCAGTATACCTGTTCGGCGCGTTCAGCGCCATCTCGTTTTCAAACTCGCTCGTTCAGGTCAGCGGGATCTCTCTTGTGTATGCCATTCTGGCCAGAGTCCTTCTGATCCCGCCGCTGCTGATCGTACCATGGCTGTTCCCGCTGTTTGCACGGTTTACCATGAAGAGCGCTGCCTTTGTGAAAACGGCGCTGATCCTCTCAATCCGCCATTTTGGAAAAACGGTGCTTGCACTGGCGCTTCTTGCTGCCGCGGCGTTCTGCGCAGCCAATGTTCCCATTCTGCTGCTGATCCTGCCGGGAGCGGTCTCGCTGTGCCTTTCCTATCTGATCGAACCGGTTTTTTCTCAGTATATCAAAAAGGACGCAGTTTTTTCAGCAAAAGATATCTGGAAGATTTCACAGGAATAAGAGGATGCGAAGCGCTGCGCTTTGCACGAGACACCATTTGACACGGAGGAATCAGCATGGTCCGCGTAGATTGTGTGAGCAGAAACTATGGACAAAAAGCGGCCCTGAAGCAGGTCAGCTTTGAAGTGAACGATGGAGAGGTCCTCGGACTTCTGGGCAAAAACGGCGCCGGAAAGTCGACCATGATGAATATCATGACCGGAAATCTGGCCGCCACGCAGGGAACGATCCGCTACGATGAATTTGATATCATGGAGCAGCCGCTTCAGGCCAAGAAATGCTTCGGTTATCTGTCTGAGCTGCCGCCGCTCTATATGGAAATGAGGGTAGAACGGTACCTGAATTTCGTCTATGATCTCAAACGATGCACCCTGCCGAGACAGACGCATATCCAGAAGGTCATGCGCCTGACGCATACGGAGCAGGTCGGCAGCCGTGTGATCCGGAACCTGTCCAAGGGCTACCGGCAGAGGATCGGGATCGCGCAGGCAATGATCGGCGATCCCAAGGTCCTGATCCTTGATGAGCCGATGGTCGGTCTGGATCCGCAGCAGATCATTGAGGTTCGAGATCTGATCCTTGATCTGAAGCAGTCGCATACTGTGATCCTTTCCTCGCATATTCTGCCGGAGATCCAATCCGTGTGCGACCGTGTTGTCGTCCTGAATGAAGGAAGTCTGGTCGCAGATGATACGCCGGAGCACCTTTCCGCAAAGCTCAGCGCGGCAAGCCGGCTCCGGCTGCGGGTCGCGGCTCCGGCGGAAAGTGTGATCCAGCTCCTGAAGACCATACGGGACGTTGAAACGGTCACACAGCAAAATCCGCAGGAGCCCGGCTGCTGTGAGCTTCTGATCGAAGCAGCGCAGGGCTCCGATATCCGCAGAGCGGTGTTCTGCCGTCTGTCCGAGCGGCAATACCCGATTTTGTATATGGCTCTGGAAGAGATGACGCTGGAAAGCATTTTCCTTTCTCTGACGGGAAACGGTTGAGGAATAGGGGTGTATCGATGTTTGCAATTCTGAAACGAGAACTTTACGGATTTTTTGTCACGCCGATCGCTTACGTGTATCTGGCCGCAGTTGGAGTCGTCTCTGCCGTTTACTATGCCATGCTGCTATTGCGCGGCAGCGCAAAGATCGGCAGCGAGTTCGCGTTCCTGTTCTCCGTTACGCTTCTGTTAACGCCGGTGCTGACCATGCGCCTGCTGAGCGAGGAGCGGAAGCAGAATACGCTGCTGCTTCTGCGTGCAGCGCCCGTCAGAACGAGCTATATCGTTCTGGGAAAATATCTGGCAGCCTGCATCATCTACTGCATGAGCCTGATTTTTCCTTTGCTGCATGTGCTTTCTATGGTGGAATGGTCGAGCGTGAACTGGGCGTTCGTGGCGGGAAATCTCGCCGGGCTGCTGCTGGTCGGAATGGCCTGTATCGCGATCTGCACGCTGATTTCCTCCCTGACGGAGAACCAGATCGTCGCGGCCATCGGGGGCTTCAGCGTCATGGTGTTTGTACTGCTTCTCAACACGCTGGCCAGCGCCGTGCATCTTCCGTTCCTGCGAACCGTATTGGCCAGCATGTCCTTCTATAATTCCTATTATGGCCTGACAGTCGGGATCCTTCGCGTATCCGACCTGTTCTATTTTGTCACGCTGATCGGGCTGTTCCTGTTCCTGACGATCCAGTCGATGGAGTCCCGCCGGTGGAGCGGATGCTGAGAGGAGGCAAGGCGATGCAGAGCAAATTCAAGGGCAAGCATTTCCGATACAGTGTCTATGCGGCGGCAATGATCGTGCTGGCGATCGTCATTGCACTGGTCCTGAACGCCGTGGTATCACGGCTGTCTGACCGGTATAACTGGTCCGCTGATCTGTCGGACAACAAGCTCTATGGACTTTCCGAGCAGACGCAGACGATCCTGAACGGCCTTGACCGGCAGGTCCGGATCCACGTCCTGACCGACGAAACAGCGCTGGCCACGTCGAATGAGTATATGGCCCAGCTTTATCAGACGCTTCAGGCGTACGGCGCGTATCCGCATGTCGAGGTAGACTATGTGGATCTGACGTTGCAGCCGACATTTGCCAAGCAGTATCCGGATCTGACGCTCTCAGACAATGAAGTGATCGTGGAAAGCGAGGAGCGGGTACAGCTGCTCGAGCTGACGCAGATGCTGCAGACGACAACGAGCCTGAACGAGTCGAGCTATACAACAAGCACCACGATCAGCGGCTCCGTGGCCGAGCAGAAGCTGACGAATGCGGTGATGTTTGTAACCGCGCAGAAGCTTGTGACTGTGTCGGTCCTTACGGGCTTTTCCGACCGGGATCCCGCCGGGATCGAACAGCTGCTTACGGATAACAGCTTTCAGGTAAAGCAGCAGAGCCTGATCACGGATGAAATTGATCCGGAGGCGGATATTGCGGTGCTCTATGGACTGCAGCGCGATATCAGCGAGCCGGTTTTACAGAAGCTTGATACATGGCTGGACAACGACGGCCAACAGGGGAAAACCTTCCTGATTTTCGCGGACGAAAGCGCGCCGCAGCTGCAGACCGTCGATGCGTTCCTCAGAGAATGGGGAATCGAAGCCGGAAGCGGACTGGCCGTGGAGCAGGAGAACTCCAAATATTATTTCTACCCATATTATCCCGTTGCGCAGTTCGGCGAGTCGGAATATGCGGAGCGCTTCGCGCAGCGCAATAATCCAATCGTCATGCCGTTTACAAAGCCGGTCTATTCCTGCGCAACGACCGGGAATTATCAGGTAACGCCGCTTCTGACGTTCTCGGATTCCGCGTCTGTTCTGGATGCAGACGGAGCTGTAACGCAGACGGAGACGGCGATCAGCGCCATACAGCTTTCCTGCCATACGAATTACGGAACACAGACGAACCGATCCTATCTGGTGTATTCCGGCTCATGGCAGGCGTTTTCCGCATCGATCCTGACGGACAGCACGTTCCTGAACGCGGAGTATCTGCTGAACCTGCTGAATTCGCTGACAAACCGGGAAAACGTGGTGGACATTGTCACAAAGGATTTTTCGGAGCCTGCGCATGCGCTCACCAGCCAGCAGGTTACGACAAGGATCATTGTGTTTGCCGCCGTTTTGCCGCTGTGCATCCTTTGCGCAGGACTGCTGGTGTTCCTTCGCAGGCGCAGCGGATAAGCGGGCTGTGAAAAGGTGGTTATCCATGAAAAAGAAAACGCTTGTGCTACTCGTGACGGTCATTCTGGCGGCGGCGGTCTGCGCAGGGCTGGCGCTGCTGCTCCGGCAGGAGCCGGAAAGCCCCGCGAGCCAGAAGACCGCCGCGCAGACGCTTTTGAACCGCAGTGAAGCCGAGGTGCGCTCCGTTACAGTCACATCCGCCGGCCGGCAGATCGCTGCCAGTCGGGATCAGAACGGAACGCTTGTGATCCCCGCGCTTGACGGCCTCCCAGTCGATCAGGAAAAGATCGACGCGCTGGCAAAATATTCGGCTCTTCTGCGTTCACAGCAGACGCTGACAGACGCACAGCGCGATCTGGAGGAGTACGGACTCGACGAACAGACCGCAACGCATGTTCAGGCAGAGTTTGACGATGGACAGACAATGGAGCTGTGGGTTGGCGAGGCCGTGCCGGGCGCGTCGACGCCCAGCAATTACGTGCTGTACGAGCAGAATGTGCACGTGATGTTCCAGCTGCATGTCAGCCCGTTCCTGAAACAGGAGGAGGACTTTATCCGCACGGCGATCACGCCGTCGAACGATGATTCGTCCTATGTTACGCTGCTGCTGTCAGTGAAGCAGGCCCAGTGGGAAGCGCCGGTCACAGTCGCGTTTCAGGATACACAGGCAACAAGCGGCGGCCAGCTGATGGCCTCGTATGCGATCGTGTCTCCGGCACACTATGATATGACCTATCATGAGCGCGGCACGCAGTTTTTGCAGTCGGTATACGGCCTTCAGGGCAAGTCATACCTCCTGCATCCCGGGCAGGACGATCTGGAAGCGTGCGGTCTGGCACAGCCGCAGGTCGTGCTGCAGACAGTTTATATCGACCAGAGCGGCACGCAGACGACGCTGCAGCTGATGGCCTCCGAAGCGGACGAGAGCGGCGTGGCCTATGTGCTCGTCAGCGGCGTGGATCTGATCTACAAGATGGACGTATCCGCGTGCAGCTGGTACAGCATCACGCTGGAGGACGTTCTGGGGCGGCAGATCGTGATGCCCGCGGTAAAGAGCCTTTCGGGGCTCCTGATCGAAACGCAGGACGCGCAGCTGCATGTGGATATTGAAACGGACGCAGCCGGTGAACTGCGCATCGATACAGATCAGGACGCACGCTATCAGGCATCCGAATTCAAGAAGCTGTACGAGGTGCTGATTTCTGCGGAAATCGACAGTCTCTGCACGCAGGCGGAGCAGACCCCGGCCCTCCTGCAGATCACCTATGAAGCGGCAGACGGCACAAAGCAGACGGTTTCGTTCTGCGAAGGCCCGGTCAGACAGGCCTACGTCTGGAAGAACGGAAGTCCGTACGGCCTCATCCGCAGCAGCTATGTAGACGTGATGCTGGAGGCTGTTTCAAAATTTATGCGTCAAGAGACAATTACCGTCACATATTGAAAAGCAGAGCCCCTTTGCCTGCAAAAACAACAGGTATCGGAATGGACATCGTCAGTGTCCATTCCGATACCTGCCGCTATGTGCACTGTATGCTGAAAATGACGCTGCCTGCTCAATTTGTCCCGGCAGCAGCCGCAAGGATCCCGATATATTGCCGTGTTCTCTTTGACGTCTTTTTCTTTTCCTTTCATTTATCGGTCGGTTTTATTCCGCACGCTCCAATGCTGCAACGTCTCCCGACTGGATAGCGGGAATACTGCGCCTTATTTTTTCATGATCCCAATCCCACCGGCGCAGGCCCTCCAGCTTTTTGATCGTATCGTCATCAAACCTTATGCGTATCGGCTTGGACGGAACGCCGCCGACGATGGTATAAGGCGGCACATCCTTTGTCGCCACGGCGCGGGTGCCGATGATGGCACCGTCGCCGATCTTGACGCCCGGCATAATGACCGACTCATAGCCGATCCACACATCGCTGCCGATCACGGTGTCACCTTTGTTGGCCCATGCATCGCAGATGGTTTTCGCATCCAGCTCCCATTCGTCAAAAAAGATGGGAAAGGTGTAGCTGGACAGCGACTGCATCGAATGGTTCCCACTGATGCGAATCAATAGTAGAAAGCGAAAAAAGATGACAAAAGGCGCAAGAAGAGAGATAGTTAAGTGTGAAAAAACTCATCAAACTGTATTGCGCGATTTGCCATCGCTGTCAGGATAGCAGAATCGCGGAGAAAATGCAACACGGAAGCAACAATAAGTCCGCCCAATTTACAGACGTGGAGTTGATGACCGCATACTTATGGGGCGCGCAGCAGGGCTTATTGACGCGGAAAAGTGTCTATACCTTCATCAAAACCTACCATCTGGGCGACTTTCCAAAGCTGCCCAGCCATCAGGCATTCTGCCGCCGTCTGAACCGGCTGGCAGAAGCCTTTGCCGCGCTGGCGGAGGTCCTGTTCGAGCAAAAGCTTGCAGGCAGTGAGCCGACGCATGGGTATGTGCTGGATTCCTGCCCGGTCATGGTGTCTGTCGGGTTCCGGTCAAATACTGCGAAAACAGCGCGAAAGCTCTGCAATTTGACGCGGAATCCGACGAAAAACCTCTGGTATCACGGCGTCAAGCTGTACGTTTTCGCCCAACTGCGCCCGCACATACTGCCTATTCCGTGCGCCGTACAGATCAGCAAAGCGAGTCTCTGCGACCTGTGGGCCGCAAAGCAGATCGATCTGGACTGCGCGCCGGTCACGGACGGTCGGCTCTACGCAGATCGTGCCTATATCGACGCGGAGTGGAGAGCGCATCTGCAAAGCGAACGAAACATCACGCTCATTACGCCGCGTAAGCGGAAGAAATACGACACTTTGGTGTCCGAGGACGCCGCGTCCACGCACGTCAGCGGCATCCGGCAGCCGATCGAGGTCTTTTTCAACTGGCTGCAAGCGAAAACGCACATCCAGTCCGCCTCCCACGTCCGCTCCTGCGCCGGTCTGCTCTTTCACATCTTCTCCGCCCTTGCCTTCGCCGCTTTAATTTTGCGGTTCAACTATTGTTTTGCATCACTGGTGAACAGGAATTTTGCGCCGCAGGCGATCGAGCAGAATTTCCCGATGATCAGGCGGTCGCCGTTGACCGGATAGTGATAGAGCACATTGTTCTGTTCAAACTCGCAGGGATCGTGGACGAAATCGTTGTAGATCGTATAGTCTCCGACCTCGATGTTCGGGCCTGTGATCACATCCTTCAGGTAGACCGTCTGCCGGTCGTACGGACGGGAGTAGCACTTATTTTTCATACTGTATTTCCTCATTGATCTTCTTTGGTTTCATATAAAACAGGTGAATGCCCGGCACCGCATTGAAGCCCGTGGCTGCAAACACGCTGAAATATCCGGCAGGCACGAGCTTCATACCCATCGCGCCACAAGCATCATACCGAGGGCAGCGCCTGCACATACGCCGTAAGAACGGCGATCCTTAAGCGTCCTGCTCATGCCCGGTCAATTTGAAAACATATCCGTAAATTCGCGGATACCAGCGGCGAACCAAAAGCTCCAGTGCGCCCTTATCTCCGCCTTTGATCCCGCGCACCAGTCCATGATCGCTATATTCCACCGCCTCACCGCCTTTTCTGTCAGTATAACGAACGAGAGTACCCAAAGGGATGAAAGATACAAAAGAAGTTTTTGTTAAAATTATAACAGACCATTGCGTGTGTTTCCAACTGCAATATTTGAGCGCTTTTATATTTTAACACCGGAGCGCAAAAACTGCGCCGCAGTAAACAAAGAATAGGGATTTTTGACGCGCGCGAAAGCGGCAAAAAATATTCCGATCTTCCGAAAAAATCAGTAGACTTTGTGCCTGTTCTGTGGTAGTTGTTTGTGCTACCAAAACAAAGGAGGCACAGACATGGCAAAGAAACGGGCAAACGGGGAAGGCAACATCCGGAAACGGAAGGACGGACGCTGGGAGGGGCGCTACACCGCAGGGTACGACGAAAAGACTGGAAAGCGACTGATTAAGAATGTCCTCGGTAAAACGCAGGCAGAGGTAAAAGAAAAGCTGGCAAAGGCGGTTGCGGAAGCGGAAACTGTCGATGTGCGGAGAGCGGACGAATACACGCTCGGTACATGGTTGCAAACGTGGTATGAGCTTTACGCAAAACCGCACCTGCGGTTCTCAACTGCTGAATACTATCGACGTGGGATTGAACTGCACATCACGCCGCGCATCGGGGATATTCCGCTGAAAAAGCTGACAGGGCGCGATCTGCAATGGCTCTACAAAGACCTACAGGAACATGGGCGGCTCCGCGAAGCGCAGAAGGGGAAACAGCCGGGACTGAGTGATTCGACGATTCGCGGCATCCACACGATGCTGCACAACGCACTCGACCGCGCGGTTAAGGAGCG
>OLXR01000872.1_pt1 | contig 11050 bp, 8 predicted proteins | sample 1673941 | NCBI WGS metagenome assembly OLXR01 (sample SAMEA103958134, study PRJEB25191) | human gut metagenome
GCATCAAAGCGTCCCAATCCTGCAACATTACCCGGTGTGTTTAATATCGGTTCGAAACCGTAGTTGATGGCATACCAAGGCGGAGCGGCCGGATGAATATAATAACCGGCAAAACCAATCAAATTGACAAACAAGAATACTAACGCAAAGCGAAGGTAGGTTTTTCTTTCCTTCTTGAAATACAGGCAAAGACCGAACAGGATGGGAACGGGAACCCAACAAAGGTAGAAGATTCCGGCAAAAACGTCCGCTATCGGCCAGTTGTGTGCAGCGAAGTATTCGCAAGGAGTAACCAGAAGACCATTATCCATTACTCCGAAAAGAGACTTTTCGAGATTATACAGTCCGGCCACATCAATCGGGTTCACTTCGTAGTTGGGGCAAATACGCATCCAGTCATACGAGATTCCAAAAATGGCGAAAGGTAACAGGGCCACAGCCAACTTACGAGTAGGTAATCCGGCAAAAAATAAAACTAAATAGAGTACCGCCATTAACAGGTGCTCGGAACGAAGCCCGATGAAGATACTTGTCAGCAAAAGGAAAAGAGCCATAATGACTGTCACAGTCAGGGCTTCTCTCTTCGACGGCATTTGAATATTCTTTATCATTATAATGTTTTGATTAGACAACTAGACTATTTACTATTGGACTATTTACGATGTACTATTTAGGATGTACGATGTAAATAGTAAATCGTCCAACAGTAAATTAATTCATTCTTTCATCGCTTTGTAACAATGTCTCACACGAGCAAATGCCGTGATATTGGCAAACAGGGCAACAAAAGCCAGAGGAACAATCATAATCAGGATTGGTTCGAAAACGGTGATATCTTTGAAAACGCCACAGAACAAAGCTCCGAGACTGGTCAGCACTACGCGTTCCGGACGTTGCATGAATCCGACTTTACATTCAATTCCTAAGCCTTCGGCACGGGCACGCACATAGCTTACCATCAGTGAGCCGATTAGTGCCACAAATGCAATGAGTGCATAAAGGAAATAATCTTTCATTGATAAATAGTAACAGATACCAAAGAAAGTCATCAATTCACTATAACGGTCGAGTACTGAATCGTAAAGCGCACCGAACTTGGAACTCATGTTGCCTAGGCGAGCTACACGTCCGTCCATCATATCGAACAGTCCGGCAAACAAAATCACACCTCCTGCCCAGCCGATAATGGCCAAATCGTTCTGTCCGCCATATATGCCGGCATATACAAACATACCTGCCGCTACTACATTCAGGATAAATCCGGTAGTGGTGATAAAGTTAGGAGTGATTCCTATTTTAATCATTCCGCGTATCAGGGGATTGATAATCTTATAAATCAACTGTTGTAAATAATCTCTGTAATTCATCTGTTTAAATCTGTTTATAGCTATTTTTATCTAAATCTTCTGTTTTCTCAATCTGTATATATCTAATTCTTTCGTTTTCTCATCAGTCTTTTCAATCCGTTTTTCAGTTTCTTTTTCCGAACAAACTTCTTATATCTATATTCCGGTAAACAAAAAAGCGTTGCATATTATAGTTCCAGAACAGTGCCACGATGACTGCCACTACCACTTTAGGAATAATGAAAAAATCTCCGAAATACAGGCTAAGTGTGTTGCGTACCCAGGGAATCTTCGCTAATGATTCCGTCAGTGCATACGTTCCCCACGTATTGAGCCAAACACTGCAAACCCATACAAGGATAAATTTTACAGCAACGTGTGTTTTCTTTCCTTTCGATTTAAAAGTCCATTTATAGTTGATAACGCAATTAACGATTCCTCCATAGATAGCTCCCGCCAGGGTGGCATATACATAGTAGACATCAAACAGCCTGACCAGAAGAATCGTAACGAGAAAGTCTGCAATAGTTGCCATTTGAGCAGAAAGCTGCGCCCTCAAAAACATGAAGACTCCACCCTTCTGCGAGATCATCCGCGCAACTCTTTTCAGCCAATCACCCATCGTGCCACCGCTAACAAGATAAAACTATACACGCCCGCCAATACATCATCCATCATCACTCCTACTCCTCCTTTGAGGCTCTCCATCTTGCGTACTCCCAATGGTTTGACAATATCGAAAAAGCGGAACAGAGCAAAAGCAGCTGTCACGTACCAATACCAGTGTCCATTATCGGGAACAGCCAGCAACGGAATCCACACTCCTACCATCTCGTCCACCACCACGCGTGACGGGTCTTCCCCCCAACAAGATTCAAGCTTATTGGCAGCCCAAATGCCTGCAAAGGTAAATACAATCACCAAAGCGGCAGTCGCCCATAATACAACAGTGAAAGGAAGCAGAAAATAGAGTGCAATCCAAATGATAGAAGCCAGCAACGCCCCAGCCGTACCGGGAGCAAAAGGAGAAAAACCGGAGCCAAAGCCCGTGCCTATAAAAACAGGTAGAAAGGAGGGTCTCTTCATTATTTCCAATAGCGTGTAGAATAATAAAACTTTCCCCTTACTGAAAAGGGGAAAGTTTATATATTTATCAGGAACATTTTCCCGAATTAAGCCAAATAATCAGGTTCTTTTTCACCAATCATGTTACGCAATGTCTGTTTTACCATTCTCCATTGAGTGAACAGGTCGTGTTCCGGCTGATGTTCGAAATCGTGCATCGGGCTCTTGCAGAAGAATGACAACCAAGTCTGGATGCCGCACATACCTGCACGCATAGCCAAGTCACTGAACAATACCAGGTCGAGCGCGATAGGAGCAGCGAGGATAGAGTCACGGCAAAGGAAGTTTACCTTGATTTCCATCGGATAGCCCATCCATCCGAAGATGTCGATGTTATCCCATGCTTCTTTGTTGTCCTTACGTGGAGGATAGTAGTTGATACGTACTTTATGATAAACGTCTCCATAGAGGTCCGGATATTTCTCCGGTTCGAAGATAGTGTCGATTACTGACAGCTTACTAACTTCCTTTGTCTTGAAGTTGTCCGGATCGTCCAGTACTTCACCGTCACGATTACCCAGGATGTTAGTAGAGAACCAGCCGTTCACACCCAGCATACGGGTCTTGAACATCGGTGCCAATACTGTTTTCATCAGTGTCTGACCGCTCTTGAAGTCTTTTCCTGAAATAGGTACATTCTTTTGTTTAGAGAATTCCCACATTGCAGGAGTATCTACACACAAGTTAGGAGCACCCATTACAAACGGAGCATCTTCTGCAATAGCAGCATATGCATAACACATACTCGGAGAGATAACTTCTGTATTGTTATCTTTCATTGCTTTCTCCAAAGCAGCGAGTGACATGTGTTCGTCAGACAGCGGAATGTAGATTTCGGTACTTGCAGCCCACAATACAACCACACGTTCGCAGTTGTTGGCAGCCTTGAAGTCGCGGATGTCCTGACGGAGTTGTTCTACCATTTCCCAACGGGTAGCAGCCTTCTTGATATGAGTACCGTTCAGACGTTTCGCCCAGTTGTGATCGAAAGCTGCCGGCATAGGCTTGATAGCTTCCAGTTCATCTTTCACACCATTCAGGTCTTTTTCTTTCAAAACCTCAGCATACATGGCAGCTTCGTATGCGTTATCCGGGAAAATATCCCAACCACCGAAAACAATGTCGTTCAAATCCGTCAAGGGCACAACGTCCTTGATGAGTTTTTCTTCGTTGTTTTCCATGCGCATTGTGGCTAACTGTGTAATAGATCCTATCGGTTTTGCCAGTCCCTTGCGAGAGGCTAGTGTACCTACAATCATTGTGGTAGCTACCGCACCACCTACTCCAACTACTAACACGCCCAGACGTCCGGTAGCGGGTTTAATTTCTTGTTTCATTTCTATTCTATTAAAATTAAACTAAAATTGATGCAAAAATAAGATTAATTAATTACTAATACGACCTTTGTTTGCTATATAAACATTGCAATTAGCAGGATTTAACTTTTAAAAGGTCATGTGGAGACTTATTCTCAAGCCGGACTTATCAACATCGGGAGAATCCCGGTATGTAAGCCGCCAGACATAGTCCAGACGTAATACCTTGAAAATGTTTTCAATGCCCACACCCGCTTCTACGTAAGGTGTTTTTCCCATTGTACGGGTGTTTGCTATCGGAAAAGCGAACAAACCATCGGTCATATCCGGATTATTTTTATCACTCAAATGCCCATAAAGTCCACGACAGGAAACTATTTCCCTCCACTTCAGTTTTTTCAACAAAGGTATGCGATTGAACAACCATCCGTTGAGGAAATACGTCACATCCCATGAGAAATATTCGTCATTCATGAATTCCATTGCGTTCATTAATGAATAAGATTCCGGCTGAATGGTATAAGAAAGGTTCGCATTGGGCATGATGAGCAGCGGAAACGGTACTTTGTCCCACACCTTCCCGGCTTTCAATATAATATCTGTATAACCGAAAGCGGAAAACCAGAAACGTTTCTGTATGCCTGCTTCAGTATGATTATAAGTATAGTCGCTTCCTAGCACTCCTTTTCCGGCAATGGTATGCGACAGCGTAAACACCGGAGCATCCAGCGATACGGGAAAGCGGTTCCACTGCGTCTGGAAAAATTTTTCATTCGGCGCATAACGCAGTTTTAATTCTGCCGCACTGGTAGAGAAGTCTTTGACCGGAGAATAGACCTCCCCCTCTTTCTTCAAGAAAGGGATAAGATAGGTAGATTCGTCTGTCCGCCGGCGTGCCGTGAGCTGGAAAGAAAAGCCGGAATAGAACTCATTGGTATAAGTCATTTCTGCTTGCTGATAATAACCGATACGGTCATCCTTCTCACGTTTCAAGGCAAGGAATACGTTGTCCTTACTTGTATAAAGGTAGTTCTGACCGTATTGATTAACGTCCGACTCATAGCGTACTTTCAACGAATGAATGGGGAACTCGTTGGCATATTCTTTCTTCTTCTTGAATGAGTATTCAATTTCCGCCAACCCTTTTACTCTTTCATCTTTAAATCCGTAAGCAATATATCCTTTGCCAAACAGATGGGGATTAAGCCATGCGGTCGTCATCCCACCACCACGAATACGCGGTCCTTCGAGGGTATTACCACTGATTGTCGCGTTCATCGGCCCGATATAGAAAAGAGGCGCTTCCTTAGAAGTAGGAATATATCCGGTGAAAAGAATGGATAATATCTTCTCCGTCCAATAGTAAACCGGATAGCCACGTAGCTGTGTCATCAGGCAATCTACCGAATTCTCCTGTTGGGAGATGGCTGCTTGCGGACGATTCTCCGCCCAGAAGGTTTCGGGACGTGACAAGGCTTCGGTTTCTTCGATGATGCGTTCCGGCTTGCCGAAAACTTTATCAGCTTCTGCGGTCGGAGCAAAAGAATAGTTACTGTAATCTGCTACCCGACGGGCAAAGATACCGTCTTGTCCTTCAGTCAGTTTAAATTCTACGGTGATGCTTTCGTGGTCGAGCAAACGGGTACCGTCTTCCGCACGCTTGAACTCTTGTTCGAGCAACATATAGTCTACGAAGTTCAGATTGATCTTCTTTGGGAAGTTCAGCACGGCACGTTTGACGAAATAAGTGGAGTCGAGTGTCACGTAGAGGTGTCCGTTAAAGCCGAAAGACTCGGAATTAAAAGGAGTGAAGGCAAGGTCTGCACATGTTTCACCACCTATCTGCAAAGTATCCATCAGGTAATATTTGTAGAATCCTGTACCGATACGGGACAAAGGACTGACAAACTTATTAGTGAACAGAGAAATGTTGTTCTCGTAAATATCTACGTCTTTAAAAACTTCATTGATAGCAGCCTGCATTCCTTGTTTGGAAAGAAATTCATCTACCCCCGCCTGTTTGCGCCCCTTTACCCATTGCTTTTCGGAATGAGGGGATTTACGGTAATAGTCGGTAGCAAGCAGTTCCCGTGCAGATACAGTCAGGATAGGTTTTCCGGTTACGGCGGAAGTATCCACATACTCTGTCAGGAAGTCGAATTTACGGTATAACCATTTCTTCTGTTTCTCCTCGTCGAAATTATTCAGGGCAAAGGTTGTCTTCTCATAACGCTCCCGTTGCCAGAAATCCTTTTCATTGGGTGAATGGTCGTCACGGTGTTCTATCATCCGGCGGACAAACTCCACGGCAGGATTGTCTTTCTTCTTGTAATGTTCCCGCTTGGGTTTTACCAGTACTTCATTGAGAGCATACGTAGCAGGAGAAAGAGCTACCTTATACGAAAGGTTACGGGCCGGATGAATCAAACGGCTGTATTCATTATAGCCTACGGTCGAAATAACAAGGGTTCCTTCGGAACGGTGTGTCTTGAAGTAAAAGCGGCCATCACTTCCGGTAGTTGTTCCTTCGGTCGTATTTTTCAGGCGTACGGATACATAAGATAAAGGTTCTCTTGTCAGAGAATCAGTCACCACGCCTTGCACTATGTACTGGGCATTTAGCGGAACACTGACAGCCAATAAAAGAAAGAGCGATAATGCACCTTTGATTATTAATCTCATACCTTGATATCCTATTGAATTGAGCGGGGCAAAGGTATGAGGGATTTTAGAACAAAAAAAGGTCTATATAGCGGAAGAACTGTTCTCCTTTGACGTTTGATCAGGGAAAAAGAATACGGAATCTGGTCAATCCGTCGGTATACGTCCGCAAAGAGAAGGTACAGCCATGACGCATCAGAACCTCACGGATAAAGATCAGTCCGATTCCCTGCCCATTGGGTTTAGTGGAAAAGAACGGGCTAAACAGCTTTGCCTCTGTTTCCTTGCTGATTCCCTTGCCATTATCTACCACTTCGATAGTGGCGGGAGAAAGGGTACGGACAATAATTTCTCCATCCTTTTCGATACTTTCCGCAGCATTCTTGATGATGTTCACCAGTACTTGTTCGAAAAGAGAGGCATCCATTTTTACTTCTTTCAACGTTTCGTCTATCTCCAGACGAAGGGTTATATTCCGGTCGGTACACATGCCCTCCATAAAACGCTTACACGTAAATGCGAGGTCATTCAGGTCGACCGAAGTAAGCGTTGGCTCGGGGATCTTCACTACATCGGCAAAACGAGTGATAAAACGGCTCATCGAGAAACAGCGTTCGATGCATACACGCATGACATCGCATATATCATCCATCTCTTCTTCGGTAGAAAGCGCCTGCTCTACTGTATCCAGTGTAGAGGTGATTCCGGCTGTGGTATTGTTCACCTCATGGGCAATCATGCGGATCACTTTCTCATAGGCTTTTTTCTCGGCCTTCATTACTTCGTCCGTCAGACTTTCTATCAGGAAGAAAGGATGCTGAAATCCACGGTCAATAAAAGAAGAATGCGTACATCTATAAATATTCGAGTCATTCAGGCGGACGGTCACTGTCTCTCCTTTTGGAACATTTGCCAGTTCGACAGCAAGCGGAGAGTCTATCTCGCTCATTTTCCTACCTTGAACATCTTCCTGACGGACACCCAGCATCTTCTGTGCCATCGGGTTAAGTTCTGAAAGATCATCATCCAGAGAGGTGATGATAACTCCCATCGGAGAAGCTTTAATCAGCAAGTCAAGGAAGTTGTTTTGTTCGCGGAGACGAAGACGTTCGTTCTTAAGTTGTTCCATCATCCGGTTAAAGACGTTCACGATACGGTCGGCTTCATATTGTCCCACAGGACTTAGCCGACTGCTGAAATTCTGTTCACGCAACAATTCCATACCGCTTCCGATAGAGTTCAGCGGCTTTACAATCTTACGATAGAAAAACTGGAGATAGCACAGGATAAAAAGGATCAGCCCCTCCCCTACATAGAAATAGATCAGGTTCAACCGGCTTGAAAGGAAAAGTAATCCACCCCCCAACAACAGAAGCAGGAAAACGAGTATACCAAAGAATCCTTTTATACGCATAATGATAGTTATCTGCTAAACACTGATTCCAAACTTCTCCAGACGCCGATAGAGTGCAGCGCGACTGATACCAAGTGCCGTGGCTACCTGACTCAGATTTCCTTTATGACGTTCCAAAGCCTGCAGAATTGTCTGCCGTTCTATTTCATCCAGCGTCATACCTGCCAAAGAAGCGCCTTCGGCAACTTTCTGATCTTCATGACGGATATATTGAGCATCAAAATCGGCAGCATCAAGTATCGGTTTCCCATTGACCAGAATCGTACGCTCTACCAGATTCTTCAACTCCCTGATATTTCCCGGATAGGGTAAACGGCTCAGGAACTGCATAGCATCCGCAGAAAATTCAGTGCGGGGAAGCCCATTGGCTTCTGCCTGACGATCGGCAAAGTGACGTGCCAGCAAAGGAATATCCTCCCGACGCAAAGCCGGCAGTTTGACTGTTATCAGATTGATACGGTAAAACAAATCTTCCCGGAAAGTACGTTCACTCACCATCTTGCGCAAATCAGCATTGGTAGCAGAGACAACACGAATATCGGTCTTACGCGGACGGCTGTCTCCCAATACTTCAAACGTCTGATCCTGTAACACCCGCAAGAGCTTTACCTGACAGGAAGGATCGAGATCTCCGATTTCGTCCAGGAAAATCGTCCCTTTATTCGCCATTTCAAAACGTCCGATACGGTCGGAGGAAGCATCTGTAAAAGCTCCTTTCTTATGACCGAACATTTCACTTTCGAACAGGCTTTGGGATATTCCTCCCAGGTTCACTTTAACAAAAGGTTGTCTGGCACGCTGACTGTTGATATGTATCGCTTCAGCTATCAGTTCCTTACCTGTCCCACTTTCTCCGGTTATCAATACGGAAGCATTCGTCTTCGCTATACGGGCAATGGTATTCAGTACTTCCATCAGCCCCTGACTGCGACCGATGATATGCCGACGGTCAAAAGTTTCATTCTGCTCCTGCGTTGTCTCTTTGAAAGAGCCCGCCAGTTCCAAAGCTGTCCCAATACGCTGCAATAATGCCGCGTTATTCCAAGGTTTGGTGATAAAATCGAAAGCTCCTGCCTGCATACCTTGCACTGCCAGCTGTATGCTTCCCCATGCAGTCATCAGTATCACCGGAGTCTCCGGACGGAATATTTTCACTTGCTTTAGCAGTGTCAGACCTTCTTCGCCCGTAGTAGAAAGGGTGAAGTTCATATCCATCAAGATTAAATCCGGCGCTACGGAACGTACCACCTCCATAGCTTCCCGGGGACCGGGAACTGCCTGTGCTTCATAACCGGCCCGCTTCAGCATAAAACTGAGTGAAGAACGCACTGCACTGTCGTCGTCTATTATTAAAATCATAGCTTATATTTCTTATGACAAAGATATCGCAAATACTCAACACCGGCAACAGATTCTCTGATTAATAGCTATTGCCGTACTATTTCTTCAAAGTCAGCCTCTAATTCTGTGTTAGCCTGAAAATCCCAAAGAGTCAGACTACGAATCTGATAAAAGTAATACCAGTAATAATAAAGTTCGGAGATATGTTTCCGGCGCGCTTCATCTTTGGAGTTCTGTGCATCATTCAAGTCCAGCGTGTTGATTTTACCAATCAGGAAGGTTTCAATACTGGTCTTGTAACGTTGCTGTGCTATTCCGTCCGCTTCTTTGGCTATTGCCAACTGTTGTGCCTGGTTATTGAAATGCTCTACCAGCAAGAAAATATCCTGGTTGAAATTGATCTGTTCCTGCCGGATTTTCGAAAGCACTACATCCCGGTTGCTTTTCGCTACCCGTACCTTTCCACGTCTCTTTCCCCAGTCCAGAATCGGAATCTGAACACCTACCTGCACAATCTGATTGTCCTGCAAGTTTTTATAAACACTGGAAAGTTCACGACTCTCCCCCGTATACCCCACACTGGCAAACAAATTAATGCTGCGCAGATTGCCACGCGCCGTAGCTACCGCATAATCGGCCTCCAGCTGGCGGCGACGAATATTCTGAGCAAAGGAATTACGTTCCAGTGCCTTATTCAATACCATATTATATTCCATCTTGCCACCGTCTACGGTCTCGGGAACCACAGGACAAAGGACTTCATCCTCTCCTATTCCCAGAAAAGCACGGAGCTGAAACATTTTGGCATTCAGATCACTTTCCGCTTCAGTCAATGCGGCTTTCGCATTCAGAGCCGAAAGTTTTAATTGAAGAAGCTCATTTTCTGAAATCTGCCCCATCTTGCGTTTAGCTATAGCAACCTCGTAAAGTTGATTGGCATTCGTCAGATTCTGCCGTGCAGTTCCAAGAGTCTCTTTCGCCAACAGCAGATCAAAATAATAGGTAATAGTCCGCATCGTTACTTCTTCGGTAGCCGTGATAAACTCTGCTTTCGCTTCGGCATAGCGTACAGGTTCTATACGCCGGTTCCACTTCACGTTATTCACGCCAAGAATCGGTTGCGTCAGTTTCAAAGTGACGGGAACAGACATCAGGTGACGGTCACCATTATTACCTAACTGCTTCAGGTAGTCGAGAGAGGAGGTCAATGAAAGTTGCCCACCGGTAAGCCAGATATTCTGGTCGATGGAGAGTTCACCGGAAAGCCCTAAAGCACTGTTGCGGACAAAACTATAAGAGCCGTCAGGATTCTGATAGGAACCGTAAGACTTATTGTAATTAGGCAATGTTCCTTTCAGATTAATTTCCGGAAGAAGATCGGCACGGAAGGTCCGATATTCCCAATAAGATGTTTTTAACTCATTCAAGGCAACAGCAGCGTCAACAGACTGCACACGCGCCATAGCGATAGCTTCATTCAAGGTGATTTCCCTCTCCTTCTGTGCCGACACTGCCAAAGGCAGGCAAACTGCAGCCAAAACAAACAATATACTTTTCTTTTTCATTGTACACGGTATTTTCCATTCAGATAGAATCAAACCATGTGCCAAAAGAATAATACATTTACTATCAATCGTTTATAAAAAGACGCCAGTGTTCATTTTCGGACACTATGGTTTGAGGCATGTTGCAGAGAATCAGTTGTATATCTTTTTGGCATGGCTTTTGCCAACAGAAGGGCAAAACATTTATTACGATGAAAAAGATATATATAGCCATCATTTCTCTTCTGCTGTCAGAGGCCGGATTGCTGGCGCAGGAACAAGATACCGTCAGGCTGACCCTCA
>OLXR01000879.1_pt1 | contig 10997 bp, 10 predicted proteins | sample 1673941 | NCBI WGS metagenome assembly OLXR01 (sample SAMEA103958134, study PRJEB25191) | human gut metagenome
GCTGCCGGAGCGGTGCTTAAGCCGCAAGGCGGGAATTGTGCGGTGTTGCCTAAGATTATAGCTCACACTGCACCGTAAATGCCGTGCACGCTCACTTCGCCGGTAAACACATGAGTGCTGCCCTCAGCCCCCTGCACCACCAAGCGGCCCTCTTCGTCCACATCCAGGGCGGTGCCTTCGCCGCCGTCAAAGGTCACATGCCTCCCCAGGTTTACACAGCGCGCCTTATACGCATCCCGGATAGCGGAAAAGCCCTCCCGCTCAAAGCCGTACAGCGCGCGGTCAAAACCAAAGTTCGTCATGCTCTCCGCCAGGGCGGCGGCGTCCGCCGCCGGATCCACGGCAATGCCCTGCAACGCCAGGCTGGTGCCGTGGGGCAACTCCATTGCGTCAAAATAGCTCTGCGGCTGGGCCAGATTGATGCCAATGCCACACACAATGGCATGGTGGTCCGGCATCCCCTCGCACAGAATGCCTACGATCTTTTTACCGTTCAGCAACAGGTCGTTGGGCCATTTGATCTGGCACTGGATGCCGTACCGCTGTTCCAGCGCATCCGCCACGGCCATGCTGGCAAACAGCGGCAGGCTTTCGGGCTGAGCCAGCTCAGTTTTCAGCACTACCGTGTAATACAGCGCCTGCCCGGATGCATTGATCCAGGTGTGCCCGCGCCGCCCGCGGCCCGCCGTCTGGCTGGTGGTATACACTGCCCCCACCGGGCCGAATTTATCCAGGTTTGCCTTTGCCCAGGTGTTGGTGCTGTCCACCTCTTCCAGATAGTACAGCTCGTTCACGCTGTTGTGGGATACTACTGCATTGTTTACCATTGTTCCGGCACCTGCTTCCATTCAAAACTGCACTGTCCATCTGTGATGGTGATCACGCCATAGCTGTGGGTATCCCGCAGGCTGCCGGGGTTGAACAGTGCCGGGGAAAACGGCGTACCATGGCGCAGCGTTTTGTAGTGGGTGTGGCCAAACAGCACCACATCCGCCCCGCGGTCCGCTGCGTATTCGGCGATCCGCTCGTACCCGGATTTTACCCCGAACAGATGCCCGTGGGTATAAAAGAACAGCACACCGCCAAAGGGTGCCAGCCCCTCTGCCGGGTCATCGGAACCAATATCGCAGTTGCCGCGCACCCGGTAGATGGGGTAATCCGGCGCAGCGCCGTTTGTGGCAATGGCCTGGTTCAGGTCATACAGGCCGTCCCCCAAAAAGAACAGGGCATCGGCAGTTTCGTTTTTCAGCAGCCAGCGCAGCGGGGTCACACGCCCGTGTACATCGCTGACAACCAGCACTTTCATGGGTTGCTCGGCCATATCATTCGCTCTCTTCTTCGCGGTCATCCTCATCTTTGGCCGCGATCAGTTCTTTGTAAATATCGCCCTTGCTGAACGGCGTTCCCTTGGCAGCCTGTTTTGCGGCTGCGGCGGGCGGGGTGCCCTGCGTCATCAGCAGGCGGGCAGTGGCAACGGCGTCCGGCAGGGTCACTTCCTCCGCCGCAGCCTGCGCCGCCGGGGCACCGGCCATGACCAGCACATACTCCCCGCGGGGATCATTCTGCTCATAGTAGCGCACAGCTTCACCGATGGTCGTCTTGGTGATTTCCTCGTGCAGCTTGGTCAGCTCCCGGCACAAGGTAATGGAGCGCTCCGCGCCAAAGGCGGCGCACAGGTCGTCCAGTGTTCCGCGCAGCTTGTGGGGGGCCTCATAAAAAATCACGGTGCGGGTCTCCCCCTGCAAAAATTCCAGCCGCTCGCGGCGCTCCTTTTTGGGCACCGGCAAAAAGCCCTCAAACACAAACCGGGCGGTATCCTGCCCCGAAACCGCCAGCGCCGTCACGCAGGCACTGGCACCCGGCACCGGCGTTACCGTAATGCCGCGGGCAATGGCGTCTTTCACGATCTGCTCACCGGGGTCGCTGATGCAGGGCATACCGGCGTCAGAGCAGAGTGCGCAGCTCTCCCCCGCTTCAATGCGGTCCAAAATTGCCGCGCCATGGTGCAGCGCATGCTCATAATAGCTCATCATCGGCTTTTTTAAGCCAAGATGGTTCAGCAGCTTCAGGGTCACGCGGGTATCCTCGGCGGCAACAAAATCCGCCGCGCCAAATGTAGCCGCCACCCGCGGCGGCATATCGTCCAGGTTGCCAATGGGCGTGGCAACAATATACAAAATTCCGGGCATGGGGTTCTCCTTTTATCTTTTACCGCGCCAAACGTATCAAACGCGCCGCGTGGTTTTGCTTCTGTGTTCATTATAGGCATTTTTGCCCCTGGGTGCAAGACGGCAGAAAAATTCAAATTTTTTCTTCAACCCATTGACTTTCCCGATTTAATGCGTTAAAGGTTTACAAAGTTAATATACGTCTGCTGGTCGTCGGAAAGATTTTTAATACGCTCCTGGTATTCGTCGTAATCTTCGCTGCCTTCGTATGCCACATTTTTAAGCAACGTATCCATCTCGGTGGTATAATCGTCGCCTATAGCTTTAATGTTTGTCCGTAAAAACTCACGCCACTCTTCAAGATCTTTCTTTCGGGTGTCATATCCAATTTTTAGAATTTTATTATTTGCAAAATCTTGCTCAAGCTGCTTCTCTTCTTCAAATGTGGAAATATAGTCGTCCATCATTTTTTTTACTCGTTCAGATTGATTTCCATCATATGTTCCCGCATAAAAATATTGTGAAGAAGTAAAAGTAACTCTTTGGTTTGTATCCTGCTGCTCGTACACCGCGTTACGGGCGTCGTGATCGGTTTCTTCAGCCAACTGTTTTGCTAAATCCAAATTAGTTTGCAGCTGTTCTCTCTGTTGCTCTAGCGCAGCATGGCTTTCCGGGTCTACAATACCACACTCATCCATCTTGGCCTTGAGTTCTTCAACCTGCTTAGTCAGCTCTTCAACTTTCTGGGCTTTCTCCTCATGGGCCTGGCTCATTTCGGCGGCCTTATCGCGGGCATGTTCATACGGATGAAACCACTTCCCGTCTGCCCACTGAAGTGCTTCACTAATTGCGGCAGCTGCAATGCTTGCAATTATGGCAATACCAATCGTTTTGCCAATCCCTAATAACGTCTTCCCAAACGCTTCCGCCACGCTGGTAGCCGTCTTTGTGCTGGCCGTATAAACCTTCATCACGTCATCCAGATTGTCGGTGTTCTGTGCAACGTCCTTGGCTACTTGGCTGGAATCTTTGAGGGCAGAATTAAGAATGTCCTGCTTCTTTGTGGCTCTTTCGGCATCGCTAGAATAAGTCTTCATCTGCTCGATGTAAGTTTGAAGAGCTGCTGTATCAGATGCCACTTGGTCATTACTCATAAAACCAGTGAGATTCCCAAACATTTCTTGTATCTTTTGTTGTGTATATGATTACTGTGTGATATAATCATTACAAGGTTATAATTACTGTTTAGGGAGGTCGTGGTTATGGGGTCGTATGTTTTAACATGGGTTATCTGTCCCAAATGTGGCTTTGTTGAGTCTTATTTTAATATAAACAAGTTTCCTATTTGCGAATGTTGTAACTATGAAGACCCAATTCTTATAAGCAACGAAGATTATAATGCCTTTATTAAAGAACTTGAAGCTAAAGACCCAAGTGCAACTACTTACGAGGCTCACTGTGAAGCTCTTCGTGAAAAATACGTCTACCCCAGTGAGCACTTCAGCAAAAAAGCCTATAACGACATGCTCAAGTATTCCGAAGAAAAGAAAAAGCGCATCCAAGAAGAATACGACCGCAATTTCAAAGCGCCCCACTGCCCCAAATGCGGTTGTGCAGAGTTTCAGATGGTTCCGCGCAAGTGGTCACTGTTCGCTGGCTTTGCAACCAACAAGGTGGATCGCGTATGTGTACGGTGCAAAACGAAGTTTTAATGCTGCGCAGCGCGGTGTAGGAGGTGAGACCGTATGGCTAAAAATAAACTAATGATGGCTTGCCGCGCCCAAGTGTACACAGGACTTTACCCTCAATCCAATATACAGACACTTTTAGTTTATAAAACACTACCTGAAAAATATCCTGCAGAAATTTTTGAGATGAATTTAGGGATATCTCGCAATGATAATATCATTATTCTTGACCTTAATAGCCCTGCGGGTGAAAAACTTTACAATGGTCAAAAATTGGTTGAATACATTTCTCCATCAGGCAGGTATTACGTTTTTGGGGTTATAGAAGTCTTAAATTTAACACACTGTGTGGATACAGAGCCTCTAAAACTACGCAATATTATTTATTATCAACCAATAATACATGCAAGTTCTAACTGTAAAGCCAAACACAAATGTCCGTACTGTTCTTCTAAACTACACTATATACAAGCAGACTATGCCTATTATACTGATGGAGAAACGAAATTTGCTGAAGGTAGCTATGGTTATTGCCGTAACTGTAAAATGCCGTTTTTATATAGCACCGGCGCACTTAAACCAGGTACCCTCTACTTTGAAGCTGAAAAATACAGTCTAGCAGATGCAAAGCGGATTGCCTTCAAAGTTCCTGACGTTGCCCAAAAAGCACCGAAGCAAAAACCATATAAATCTATCCCATTCCCTAACGCCAATCTTTCTGTTTCGCCTAAAAGCAACAAGCCCATTGTAGTACATGTCTTTGCAGAGAAGTGTTATTGTCGGCATTGCTCAAATAAGTACAACACAAACACTGTCGAAAGTCATACCGCATATGTTCTCACTGCTGATAAACGCTGTGTTCCTGTCAACGTTGAGTTCTGCACAGCTTGCGGTAAATACTTCATGAACTATCGCTCTTATAACGATTACTGCAAACAGTACGGTCCTCTTTTACTTGAAATGGAATTCTCTCGTGATTGCAACACTGGTGATGACAGAATGTCCGGTCTTGCTCGTAATTCTATACTCAGCCGCTGCGGCTATCATGCTCGTGCAGAAATTCCAAAATCTCAGCGCCAGGCAGTTCTTGCTTATATTCTGGAATCAAAGCGTGCTAATAAGAGCGAGATTAAATCAATACTCTCTTTCTTGATGGATTTCAATTCAACAAAGCCCAGTATGGAAGGCACGATCAGTCGCTGGAACGAGGACTATATTTTTGTTGATAATTATAAGCTCGGTTCTCAGCCGATAGAATCCCTTGTCAAACTCGCTCAGGGCGGCAACATAAGTGAAAGATACCGCTCGATATAACTGCGTAGCAGGTCGCCCCTTACCGGGTTCTTAACTAATAAGGTTGACCGAGTATGCGTGAAGTGTAAGACGAGATATTAAGGATAGTCCTCTTATATATCTAAAAACATAAAAAGGAGTACAAACACTATCTGCTCTTTACTGAGTTATGACAGACATTAACATATATGACATCCCTATAGTTGCAAAAAAACATAAAATAGCCAAAGCAAAATCTCTACCGTCCATAAAAAATCACCTCTCAAAAATACCAAAAGCCCCGGCAATTAAAGGTCAGGGCTTATCTTTATTGCATGCTGGTAAAATCAATCGTTCCATGCGTAGGGTATTCAAACGATATCAATTTTACTCCGTTACTGTTAGTTACTGCTAGATTTCCTTGTGATATAATATCCATGCCAATCAAAAAATCAAAGCCATCTCCGTTATTATCAAAGAGTCCGGCAAGAACATTTATAAAAGTAACACTATTCTGTAATGTAAGGTTGACATTATATCTTGGCGCAACAATTTTACCATTTGCCGTATGATACTCTTTATCGTTAATTAGAGCAGCGAAAAGTTCATTGCCACTGCCGCCGAGATCGGCATGGACGGCCTGATCCTTCCCGATGTGCCTTATGAGGAAAAAGAAGAGTTTGACGGCCTGTGCCGCCAGTACGGGCTGGATCTCATCAGCCTGATTGCCCCCACCTCGGAGCAACGCATTGCTATGATTGCCAAGGAGGCCAGCGGCTTTATCTACATTGTTTCCTTCCTGGGCGTTACCGGCACCTGCAGCGAGATCAAGACGGATATTTCCGCCATGGTGGATCTGATCCGCCAGAACACCAGCCTGCCCTGCGCCGTCGGCTTTGGCATTGCCACCCCGCAGCAGGCTGCCGCCATGGCCAAAGTCAGCGATGGTGCCATCGTCGGCAGCGCCATCATCAAGCTCTTTGCCCAATACGGCCCCGCCGCCGTGCCCCACATCGAAGCCTTTGTGCGCGATATGGCACAAGCGGTACATAATGCGTAGTTAGGAGCTAAGAGTTTTGGGGCTGCCGGTTATTAAAACTCCTGCGTAACTTTCCATTATAATCTGTAGGGAACGGTCTTGACCGTTCCCTACAATGCTTTTATTCGGTTCACGGCAGCCTTTATCCCGCAGCCCAACTCCTAACGCCTCCCTCCTAACTCCTAACTTCTATACAACTTGGCGACAACTCTGTGCTATACTTAAGATAAATAACGATTGGGGGCATTGGATGAACCGCATTTTGATTGTGGAGGACGAAATTACCATTTCCCGGCTGATTGCGGTCAGCCTGCGCCGCGCGGGGTATGACTGCACGGTTGCCAACGATGGCAGCACCGCGGCGGACCTGATTGCCGAGCACGACTTTGACCTGGCCCTGCTGGATATTATGCTGCCCGGCCTGGATGGGTACGAGCTGCTGGGCTACCTGCGCCCGCTGGGGGTGCCGGTCATCTTTATCACGGCCAAGGGCGCCACTAAGGACCGGGTCAGAGGCCTGCAGCTCGGCGCCGATGATTATATCGTAAAGCCGTTTGAAATCGAAGAACTTCTAGCCCGTGTGGAAGCCGTACTGCGCCGCACCGGCCGCGGCGGCCAGACTCTGACCGCCTTTGATGTAACGATGGATATTGTGGCCCGCACCGTGACCCGGCAGGGCAAGGCGGTGGAGCTGACCCCGCGGGAGTTCGACCTGCTGGAGCAGCTCATGCGCAACCGCGGGGCGGCGCTGTACCGCGATGTATTGTACGGGCGGGTGTGGGGCGGCGATCTGCTGGACAGCCGCACCCTGGACCTGCACATCCAGCGCCTGCGCAAAAAACTTGGCTGGGCGGATAAGATCGAAACCGTCTACCGTGTCGGTTACCGCCTTAAATCCGACCAGAAATAACCTCAAATTGCTGATTTCTCATTTCCAATTTCAAACTTACTTACGGGTTTTTCTATGAAATTTTCTCAAAAACTTGTCTGCATCATGCTGCTGGTCATCGCCGCGTTTTTTGCCGTGGGCGGTGCGGTGCTGGTCAACGGCAGCTTTATGGACCGCCTGAGCGCAGCCGCCGAGCAGGAACAAAGCATGCACGCCATGCTGTGCGGCGTGGTGGAGGATTACTACCTGGACCAGACCGGCCGCGGCGAAGATACCTGCGGGGATGATTTTATCACCGCCGCCACCTGGCGCGCAGGGGATCTGGCCCGTGGGGTTTATTCCCAGGGGCTGTTCCGCGCATCCGCTGACCCCGCCCAGGACGAAGCCTATGCCATATACGGCCTGCAGGACGGCCAAAGCATTTTGCAGTACGGCCCCAATGTGACCCGCACCTACCGCAGCGATCTGCTGGGCGGCCTTGTGATGGTAACCACTTTTGATGTAACGGAGATTTTTGCCGCGCGCAACCGCAGCCTGCAGCGCTTTTTCCTGCTGGAAGCTGCCGTGGTGGCCGGGGCTGCCGTGGTGGTCTGGCTTGTCAGCCGCCGCCTGACCCACCCACTGACCGTGCTGACCGCCGCCAGCGCCCGCATTGCCGCGGGTGATTATGCCTTGCGCACCAGGATGCACACCGGGGACGAGCTTGAAATCCTGAGCCAGGGCTTTGACCAGATGGCCGGTGCCGTGCAGGACAAAGTGGAAGCTCTGGAGCTTTCGGTCCAGCAGCGGGATGATTTTGTGGGTGCGTTTACCCATGAGCTCAAAACCCCCATGACCGGCATCATCGGCTATGCCGACCTTTTGCGCAGCATGCAGCCAGACCCCGAAGAACAGCGTGAAGCCGCCGGGGCCATCTTCCATGAAGCCCAGCGGCTGGAAGCCTTAAGCGGAAAGCTGCTGCAGCTGATGGGCCTGGGTGAGCACGCCCCCCAACTGGTACCCGTGCAGCTGGATTCTGTTTTTGCCGAAGCGCGCCGCGCCGTTGCCCCCGCTCTGAACGGCTGCATTCTGACCATGCAGTCCAACGGCCTGACCGTGCAGGGAGATGCCGACCTGCTGTGTGATCTCGTCATCAACCTTGTCACCAACGCCGCCAAGGCCAGCACCCCCGGCAGCGCCATTGCGGTCTGCGCCGAACAGGCAGATGGTTCCATCCGGCTGACGGTTCAGGACCACGGCCAGGGCATCCCGGCGGACAAGCTGGCCCGCGTGGTGGAGCCGTTTTATATGGTGGATAAATCCCGTTCCCGCCGCCAGGGCGGCAGCGGCCTGGGCCTGGCCCTGTGCAGCCGCATTGCCCAGGCCCACGGCGGAACGCTTGCCATGGAAAGCGAGCTTGGCAAAGGCACCACCGTAACCGTCACCCTGCCCGCACCGAACCAAACCGCCGCCGAACTCGCACAGGAGGAACCCGTATGAAAACCACAAAACGCGGCAAGCTGCTGATGCTGGCCTGCGCCGCCCTGGTGGCTGTGCTGGCCTGCCTGCCGCTGCTCTGGTTCCGCGCACAGGATGCCCGTATGTTCGGCACCGTCAATCAAAGCTCTGGCCTGTATGAATCCCGCGAGGTCAGCGGGGATGATTTTTATCTATTACAGCAGATCAAAAACCGCACCCAGATGAACCGCACGGACTGGATGGTTTCCGCCGGGCTGAACGGCACAGCAGCCCTGTATACCCCCGCCGGGAACAGCCGCTACAACATGACCTCCAGCGATACCGCCGCTGATTTTGCCGCCAGCCTACTGACCCAGCTCCATGATGCCGAGGTATTGCCGGACACCTGGTACCATGTGGCAGCCGATAACCTGAGCAGCTACAGCAGCGGCGAGCTGTATACTTCCAGTGATTCCCTTGGCATTACGCGGCTGCTGCGCTACCCCCATGCCGCCTATGATGAAAGCGACCCCGAATACAACGAATCCCCCACATTCGCCCTGGATTATGATAATAAAACCGGCCGCCTGCTGAACCTGTGGGTTCAGGCCCCGCTGGACGATCCCACCCTGCTGTCCGGCAGCCCGGTATCGCTGAATATCTCCGACCTGCTGAACGCCTGGGTGCAGTGGGAGGGCCTTACCGACCTGGGCGACTGGACCGTGCCTTACGGCAGCGATTACGCCGAAACCGGCCTGTACAGTGCCAGAGGCAACGCCCTGCTGACCTGTGTGTACGGCTCCTTTACCCTTGACGATGTTCCCCGCGCCTATTACAGCATGCAGCTGACCTGGCAGCCCTATGCCCCCACCCCGCAGCCGGGCAGCACCGATCTGCTGCCCGCCGAGCCGCTGCCAGAAACCAGCGATTATTATTACACTGACGTCATCGCTTACCAGTGGGACGATGACCGCGCTGCCGCTGTGTTTGATTATGATGCCAACCTGATCCTTCGCACTAACCTGAGCACCGGCGTGCAGACCGTGTTCTGTGATGTGCCCGGCTGCACCCATACCACCAACAGCTGCCCTGCCCGCATCACGGACCAGATGTATTCTCTGGTTCCCGCCGGGGATTGCGTTTACCTTGTTTACGGCACCTATTCGCCCACAACGGCAAAGGGCGCTTCCGGCGCGGATATCAACGCCATGTCGGACGATGAGATCATGCGCTGGGCGCGCGCGGCAGATGCCGGGGTTCCGCTGGCCCTTTATACCCAGGAGCTGGAGCCTTACACCCAGGAGGATGTTACCGCCGCCCGCCGCTTGATGCAGAACGCCTTTGGCCAGGGCCGCATTGAAATGCTGGACGGCACCACCCGCACCGAGCTTGTCCGGCTGGATCATGATGCCGTGTATATCGGCGGCTGCGATTCCACCTATTTATACGGCATCATGCGGAGCCAGCAGGGCGAAGAGCCCACCCGCTGGTTCCGCATGGAGCGCACCACCGGCCAGTACGAAACCATGCCCATCCCGGATACCGACCACCTCTGCGGTGTCTGGAACAACCAGCTTGTGCTGTTCCGGGAGCGCTGCGCCGAACCATTCACTTCCGATAAAATGTCCGATTACAGCCTGGCCGGCAGTTATTCTTCCCGGTTCCAGAACACCAGTTATGACGTTGTGCTGTACGACCCCGTCACCGCCCAAAGCCGGCGGTTATACAGCCTGAACGAAAATTCCGGTTCTTTCACCCATGCCGCGCTGTATGGGGATTCTCTCTATCTGAATACCAGCATTTGGGAGAATCCGGATGATACCCCGTTCAACGCCATCCGGCTCAACCTGCGCAACGGGGAGCAGACCGCGCTGGAATCCCTTTTGGGGATCGACCGTTCCGATTATCCTTACGGTTATCTGTTGGGTTCTTCCACGGTTGCCAACCTCTACTCCCAAAAATGGGGCACCATGATGCTGTTTCGTTCCAACAGCGGTCAGGGCGGCGAAAGCCTGCTGCTGAACTTTGCCGCCGGCAGCGTGTTCCACACCAGCTGGCAGGCAGGTGAAAGCACCTATATTGCCGCCGAATCGCCTGTGGGCCAGTTGTTGCTGCTTTCCTGGGTGTATGATGATCTTTCGGACAACTGGTTCCAGACCTACCAGCAGTACCTTGCCCCCGCCAGTGATCCCACCATTATGACCCCCGTTGCCATGTGGGAACCGGGGCAGTAAACCTCCGCCCCGTAGGCGGTCGTAACCAATTTTTTACCAGTGTAAATTGATGGTTTGTTCACGGTTTGTTTACGTCGCGGTGGTTGTTATTGCCGGGGCAGTGTGGTATACTCACCCCCAAGATGTATCTGAAAGCAAAGAAGCCGACGAATTTTTCGCCTTTTCAGCTACACCCTAAGAAAGGGGGAATCTGCATGAAACATCTGCGTTCCTTTTTTGCGGTGCTACTGGCCGCAGCCGTCTGCGCGGCGGTGGTGCTGTTTTCCGGCT
>OLXR01000880.1_pt1 | contig 10993 bp, 7 predicted proteins | sample 1673941 | NCBI WGS metagenome assembly OLXR01 (sample SAMEA103958134, study PRJEB25191) | human gut metagenome
CTTTCCCTACACGACGCTCTTCCGATCTATCGTGTCGTTCACCCGCGACGGCGAAATGGCCAAAGCCCTTAAACCATACGGTCTGGAAAGTTTTGCGGAACAGTTACCGGCCTACTGGGGCGAGCAGCCCTACACTGCCGGACCGACCTACTTAGGAGCCGCCGCCCTGTTCCTGGCTCTGCTGGGACTCCTGCTGGCATCGGGACGCAACAAGTGGTGGATCGCAGCCGTCAGTCTGCTGACGCTTTTGCTGGCCTGGGGACATAATTTCATGGGATTCACCGAATTCGCCTTCAAATACCTGCCCGGCTACAACAAGTTCCGCACCGTATCGACGGCCCTCGTGGTGGTCGAATGGACGGTTCCCCTGCTCGCGGCGTTGGCTCTGATGCCCCTCTGGCGGGGAGAAGTGCCGCGTCGAAAACTCCTGCGGGCCCTCGCCTGGGCCGGAGGCATCACGGGCGGTTTCTGCCTGCTCTTCGCCGTGGCCGGCAGCGCGATCTTCGACTTCGGCCGGACGGAAGCCGCCGATTTCATGAGCCGCCAATACTACCAGATGTTCCAAGCCGCAGGTATGCAGGAAGCCATCGCACAGGGCGCTCCCGAAGAGTTGGGAGAGGTGACGGCCGACGCCATGGCCGCCGACCGGGCCGCGATCATGCGCTCCGACGCCTGGCGTTCGCTGCTGATGATCGCCCTCGCGGCGGGCAGCGTGCTGCTCTTCGCCCTGGGACGGATCAGACGGGGCTGGCTCATAGCGCTGCTCGGCGTGATCGTTCTGATCGACCTGGTGCCGGTCAACCTGCGCTACCTGCCTCAAAGCCGCTTCGTCGCCGCACGACGCCAACAGATACAGCCTACGGAAGCCGACCGCGCGATCCTGCGCGACCCGGAACCCGGATTCCGGGTGCTGAACCTCACGGTCAGCCCCTTCAACGATGCTACGACCTCCTACTTCCATCGCTCGGTGGGCGGCTACCACGGCGCCAAACTGGCCCGCTACCAGGACTTGATCGAGCGTTATCTTACGTCGATGGACGAGAGCGTACTCGACATGCTCAACACGCGTTACCTCATCCGCTTCGACCCGGCGGGACAGACCGTCGCCGAATTGCGGACCACGGCCAACGGCCCGGCCTGGTTCGTGCAGGAGGTCGTCGATGCCGCCACTCCCGAAGAGGAGATCGACGCCCTGGGGCGCATCGACACCAAAACGGCGGCCGTCATCAACACCCGAGAGTTCGAGATCCGCCCCCTGATCGGCGGCGAAGGGGAAATCCGTCTGGAGGAGTACCGGCCCAATTATCTCCGGTACGAATACACGGCTACTGCGCCCGGTACGGCGATCTTCTCGGAGATCTACTACAAGGACGGCTGGACAGCCTATATCGACGGCATCGAAACTCCCTATTTCCGAGCCGACTACCTGCTGCGGGGAATGGAGCTCCCGGCCGGTACGCACACGGTCGAATGGCGGTTCCGCGCCCCCGGCTGGAACGTCGCCGAAGGCGTGACGCTCGCCTCGTCGCTCGCGATTCTCGCAGGCATCATTGCAACCGTTATACTCGTTTTACGCCATGAAAGACGACAAAAGACTCAAGCGTAAGGTACGCAATTCCTACATCGTTTCGAACATCAGCATCGCCCTGGTGCTCTTCCTGCTGGGATCGGTGGGATACCTCATGACGGCCGCCATGCAGGTGGCCCGCACGTTGCAGGAGAGCGTCACCGTCACCGTCGAGCTCCGCAACGGAGCGGACGAAAAACAAAAAGAATCGCTCCGCAAACGGTTCGAAGCCAACGAGCTGGTGAGCCATGTGGAATACAGCTCCAAAGACGATAAACTGAACGACACCGATTTCCGGCAGATGTTCGAACAGGAGTTCGAGGCGATCCTCGAAGAGAATCCGCTGCTCGACTCGTTCGAATTGACCCTGTCAGCCGATTCGGCGGACCCGGACAAGCTCGAAACCTTCATCGCCCAAATTGCCGAACTCGACGGCGTGGACCGGGTTTCCTATCCGGCACAGACCGTCGAGCGGCTGCATGCCACGATCGCGAAGATCCGGCTGGTGCTGCTACTCTTCGGCGGAGCCCTGCTCGTCATCTCGCTCATCCTGCTGAACAACACGATCCGGCTGGCGATCTTCTCGAAACGCTACCTGATCAACACGATGAAGCTCGTAGGGGCAACCAAATGGTTCATCATGCGACCGTTCCTGGGCAGCAGCATCACGCAGGGCATTCTTTCGGGAATCATCGCCTCGGCACTCTTCCTGACGGCCGTTTACGGACTGAACGAGGCGGTTCCGGAACTGATGTCGCTGGCCGAAACCATGAAAATCGGAATCATCGTGGGCGGCATGGTATTGGGCGGCATCCTGATCTCGCTCTGCTTCACGTTCTTCGCCGTCAACAAGTTCGTCAACATGAAATCCAACAAGATCTATCTCTACTAAAAATCCCCGTACCATGAAAAAATTCAAGGAGATCAACGATAAAAACGATCCGAAGATGCCGCTCTCGCTCAAAAATTACATCCTGTTGCTCGCCGGACTGATCGTCATCATTCTGGGCTTCGTCCTGATGGCCGGCGGCGGCAGCGACTCGCCCGACGAGTTCAACTACGCCATGTTTTCCTGGCGCCGCATCACGCTCGCCCCGATCCTGGTGATCGGCGGCTTCATCTTCGAAATTTACGCCATTCTCAAACGATTCTGAATCCGGACTTCTCCGACCGCCGGAAGCCGGGTTGAAACCCGCGCATCCCCCGATACCGAAATATCCCCGAGAACTGTAAAATGGAAACCATTCAAGCTATCATCCTGGGCATCGTCCAGGGCCTGACCGAATTCCTGCCCGTATCGAGCAGCGGCCACCTGCAGCTGGCCAAAGAACTGCTGGGCGTCGATCCCGAAGTGGGAGGACTCACCTTCGATCTCACGCTGCACGCCGCGACGGTCTTGAGTACGATCGTCGTGCTCTGGAGCGAAATCAAACGCTTGGTCGTGGGACTCTTCTCCAAACGATTCAACGCGGAACAGGCCTACGTGCTGAAGATCATCCTTTCGATGATCCCGGTGGTCATCGTGGGCTTCACGCTGGAGCCTTTCCTCCAGTCGCTGGTCGAGGATCTTCCCAACCACGGGATCCTGCTGCTGGTCGGAGCGATGCTGCTGGTCACGGCCATACTGCTGACTTTCGCCTACTACGCCAAACCCCGCCACAAGGAGACCATCTCCTACCGCGACGCCTTCATCATCGGTCTGGCGCAGGCGGTCGCCACACTGCCGGGTCTGTCGCGCTCGGGCACGACGATCGCCACGGGACTGATTCTGGGCAACCGCAAGGAGAGCGTGGCCCAATTCTCCTTCCTGATGGTGCTGGCACCGATCCTGGGCAAGATGGTTCTCGACCTGATGAGCGGAGAACTGGCCGCCCAAAGCATCGGGACCGCACCCCTGCTCGCCGGATTCGCTGCTGCGTTCGTAGTCGGCTGTCTGGCCTGCAAATTCATGATAAACATCGTTAAACGGGGAAAACTCAACTGGTTCGCCATCTACTGTACGCTGGTCGGAGGGCTGGCCATCATCCGCTATTTCGTGATCCAATAATCCGCACATGACGCAACAATCCGAACTGAACCTACAGGGAATCGACTTCGAAGAGGGCTACATCGCCGTCATCGACAAACCGCTGGAGTGGACCTCCTCGGACGTAGTCCGCAAAATCAAGTTCGCCCTGCGCAGGGCCGGTTACCCGAAAATCAAAGTCGGCCACGCCGGGACGCTCGACCCGCTCGCAACGGGCATCCTGCTGGTCTGCATCGGCAAGGCGACCAAAATGGCGGACGCCCTGCAAGCCGAGGAGAAAGAGTACGTCGCCGACCTGATGCTGGGAGCCACGACCCCGAGCCACGATCTGGAACACGAGATCGACCGGACCTACCCGTGGGAGCACATCACGCGGGAAGCGGTCGCCGAAGCCCTCGCCTCGCTCACCGGCGAGCGGCTCCAAACCCCGCCCGTCTACTCGGCCAAGAAGATCGACGGCACACGGGCCTACGAACTGGCCCGCGCGGGCGAGGAGGTGGAACTGCGCAAAGCCCTCATCAACATCTACGAAATGGAGCTCATGGAATACGATCTGCCCCGCATCCGCATCCGGGTCCGATGCAGCAAGGGAACCTACATCCGTTCGCTGGCCGGAGAGATAGGCCAGGCGCTCGGCAGCGGTGCGCACCTCACCTCGCTCTGCCGCACCCGTAGCGGAGGTTTTCGGCTCGATGCGGCACACGAATTGAACTTTTTTCTCGAAAAACTGCAAAAAGCTGAAACAAAATAACTTATTTTTCGTATAAAATAAGTTGACGGTTTATCTTGCTCCGTGCCCGCAAAACTGCCCGCAGCGCTGCCCACGGACCGAAAAAAATGTTCGCAAATACTTTTAGCCATGAAACTATCGCAATACGGTTACGACTTCTCCGCCGACCTGTTGGCGAAATACCCGGCCGAAAACCGGGACGAATCCCGCCTGATGGTGGTCAATCGTGCCAAGGGCACCATCGAACACCGCATTTTCAAAGAAATCATCGAATACTTCGATGAAAAAGACCTATTCATCTTCAACGACACGAAGGTTTTCCCCGCCCGTCTGTACGGCAACAAGGAGAAAACGGGCGCCGAGATCGAAATCTTCCTGCTGCGCGAACTCAACCGCGAGCTGCGCCTGTGGGACGTACTGGTCGATCCGGCCCGCAAAATCCGCATCGGCAACAAGCTTTACTTCGGCGACGACGACCTGCTGGTAGCCGAGGTGATCGACAATACCACTTCACGGGGCCGCACGCTCCGGTTCCTGTTCGACGGGTCCTACGAAGAGTTCAAAGAAACCCTCTTCAAACTGGGCGAAACCCCGCTGCCCAAGTGGGTGCGCGAAAAGGTCGAGCCGGAAGACGCCGAGCGCTACCAGACTATTTTCGCCAGCAAAGAGGGCGCCGTAGCCGCCCCGACAGCCGGCATGCATTTCTCCAAGCACCTGTTCAAACGCATGGAGATCAAGGGGATCGAAAAGGCGTTCATCACGCTCCACGTCGGTCTGGGCAACTTCCGCACGGTCGATGTCGAAGACCTCTCGAAACACAAGATGGACTCCGAACAGTTCTTCGTGGACGAACCCACGGCCGAAGCGGTCAACAAGACCAAACGCGAAGGACATAAGATCGTTTCGATCGGCACGACGGTTATGCGAACGCTCGAAACGGCCGTTTCGACCGGCGGCATGATCAAGCCGATGGAGGGCTGGACCAACAAGTTCATCTTCGCCCCGTACGAATTTTCGGTGGCCGACGCCATGGTGACCAACTTCCAGCTTCCCTACTCGACCCAACTGATGATGGTTTCGGCATTCGGAGGTTACGACCTGATAATGAATGCCTACAAAATAGCCAAAGAAGAGGGCTACCGCTTCGGAACTTATGGCGACGCCATGCTGATTCTTTAGGAAAAATCACTATCTTTGCAGAGGACAGGGAGGCGGTCGGCGATCTTTGCGTGCAAACTCCGCGCGATTGCGCTCTTCCTCACTGTCTTTGCGAAAGACAAAACTCTCGTGAAGAGAGGCTCGGCAGCACAACAATGCGAAAACACGCATTGTGCCGGTTGCATTCTCTTCACCGCACAAACATAAAAAAACAACGGTTTCGATCGGCGAGGACCGCAACCGAACTTGTCTGAACGGGCCCGCATAGAAAACGAAGAAAAACATTCAACAATGGCATCGAACAGGATACTATACGTATGTCAGGAGGTCGCTCCATACGTCCCGGATACGGAAGGTGCGCTTCTGTGCCGGAAACTTTCGCAGGCGATGCAGGAGCGCGGCAACGAAATCCGCACGTTCATGCCCCGATACGGCTGCATCAACGAACGGCGCCATCAACTGCATGAGGTGATCCGGCTCTCGGGTATGAACCTCATCATCGACGACAACGACCATCAGTTGATTATCAAGGTCGCTTCGATTCCGTCGGCCCGGGTACAGATCTATTTCATCGACAACGACGACTATTTCGCCCGCAAGGCGATTCTCCGGGATGCCGACGAAAGCTATTTCGAAGACAACGACGAACGGGCCATCTTCTTCGCCCGAGGCGTGCTCGAGACGGTCAAGAAACTGCGCTGGACGCCTACGGTCGTCCACTGCCACGACTGGTTTTCGGGCATCGTCCCGATCTATCTGAAAAAGGTCTTCGCCGACGACCCGATCTTCAAAGAGGTCAAGATCGTCGTTTCGCTCTACGGCGACGGTTTCGACAAACCGCTGAACGCAGGAATGAAGGAGAAAATCGCCAACGAAGGCGTCAAAGACAAAAAACTGTCGATCCTCGACACCCCTTCATACGAAAACCTCTGCCGTTACGTTATGGAGTATGCCGACGGCATCATTCTGGCTTCCGATGCGGTAAACCCCGAAGTTGCCGAGCTGGCCCGCAACAGCGGCAAACCGCTCCTGGAATACCAGTCGCCCGACGCAGAGGACTTTTTCGACAACTACAACCGATTCTATGATTCGATCCAGTAAAATACGCCGGGCCGCCGAATTGGCCGCCGTTCTCACCGCAGCGGGCATAGTCTTCTTTACAGGTTGCACGAAAGTGGACGACCGGCTGGGCGCAGGCTACCAACCGGGGGATCAGCAGATGAAGATCGGTCTGAAAGTTTTCGCGCTCGCACCCGACGCCGAGCGGCCCTATTTCGAAACTCGACTCTACAAAACCGACTCTCTCAAGGCTTCCAACCTGGGAGAGGGGTATTTCGGTGTGATGCACGACGAAACTTTCGGGCGTCGCACGGCAGGTTTCCTGACCCAATACCGCGCCGTAGCCCTCTCCGATACGACCGGATTCGGTTACCAGCCCATTTTCGACTCGATCGAACTCAAAATCAAAATCTCGAACTACGGAGGCGACACCCTCAAGCCGATGACGTACAACGTCTATGAGGTGATTTCGAACGATTACCTCAATCCCTCACTGACAGCCCCGGCCGGAGCAGGCAGCGTCGCCGACACCCTTTTCTACCCGACCTTCGATCCGACCCCCTACCTCAACCCCAACCCGGTATTCACCTTCACCTTCCCCAACGGCACGACGACGGGACCGGCCACGGAGTACGTCACCCTGCAGCCTACGCCCGAAGGACGGGGGCTCATCAAGCGTCTGATGCTGCTCGAAGGCAAGTACAAGGGCGATATGACGATCTACCGCAATCCGGAGCTTTGGGTGGACTATTTCAACGGTATTTACATCAAGCCGGCCCAGGAAGATCCGTCGGGAGAAGGGAACCTGTTCGCTACGAACCTCGCGGAGTCGGGTCTTCTGATGTACACCCGCAGCCGGAACAGAACCGACCCGACGCTGATCCAGGATACGATCACGGCCAGCTACCTCTTCTACCGCGAAGACGATCCCTACGGCAATGTTTCGATCAACACCATCCGGCATGATTACACCGGCTCCAAGATCAATCCGGCCGACATCGACGAGCGGAACGAACAGCGGCCCCTGAACCCCAACGTATATGTCGAAGGGATGGACGGCGTAATCACGGAGCTGACCCTCACGGACGCCCTGTTCGAAGGAATCGAAGCCCTCTACAAGGAGGTTACGGACGAATCGGGCATGCCTTACACCTCGATCGCCATCAACCAGGCGGAACTGATGATCTACCTCGAAAAGAGCGATTACGATTGGGAAAAGATCGACGTGGGAGCCATCACTCCCCTGCTGGACGCATCATTCGAGCGCTTGGGCCTCTATGCCGATTACAAGCACGTACTGGGCATTTCGGATTACTATTACACCTACGAAAGGCTCTATTCAAGCCAGAACTTCCAGTTGCCGTACGGAGGTTACCTCAACCGCAGCCAAGGCTGTTATGTCATGGACATCACCAGTCACCTGCAGGAGGTATGGAACGGCTACCTGAAATCCCAGGGAATCGAAACCGGCGGCAGCCAAACGGAGAATCCCGCCCCCCGGACGATCTACATCGGACCCGAAGCCTACGGGCTCTTCACGATGCCCTATACATCGGCACAAGGCATGGAAAATACCGCAAACAACGCGCCGATCAAGCTGCGCCTGATTTACACGATGATAAAATAGCGAAGCACCTGCGGATAACCTAAGTACGAACTTAGGTTATCTTGCGTTAGTGAAAAGATACTGAATGTTATGCAGGAAAATTTAGTAATAGTCGAGTCCCCGGCCAAAGCCAAGACCATCGAAAAATTCCTGGGCAAGGATTTCGTCGTCAAGTCGAGCTTCGGGCATATCCGGGACCTCTCGAAAAAAGATCTCGGCGTCAATCTGGACAAGGACTACGAACCGGTCTATGAAATTCCGAGCGACAAACGCAAGGTTGTCGAGGAACTTTCGTCGCTGGCCAAGAAGACCAAGACCGTCTGGCTCGCGTCCGATGAAGACCGCGAAGGAGAGGCGATCGCCTGGCACCTCGCAGAGGTTCTCGGCCTGCCGATCGACCAAACCAAGCGAATCGTTTTCCACGAAATTACCAAACCGGCAATTCTGGCAGCCATCGAATCGCCCCGCACGATCGATATGAATCTGGTAAATGCCCAGCAGGCACGCCGCGTGCTGGACCGGATCGTGGGGTTCGAGCTTTCGCCGATTTTGTGGCGCAAGGTCAAACCGGCTTTATCTGCCGGACGTGTGCAGTCGGTAGCCGTCCGCCTCATCGTAGAGCGCGAACGCGAGGTACAGGCTTTCCAATCGGAGGCATCCTACCGGGTTACCGCCGTTTTCCTTGTACCCGATACAGACGGCAAGCTGGTTGAAATGAAAGCCGAACTGGCACGCCGCATCAAAACAAAAGCCGAAGCGCAGAAATTTCTGGAAAGTTGCAAATCAGCCACTTTTACTATCAATGACATCTCCACCCGCCCGTTGAAGAAGAGCCCTTCCGCCCCATTTACGACATCTACCTTACAACAGGAAGCTGCCCGTAAATTAGGGTTCACAGTGGCACAAACCATGATGATTGCGCAACGATTGTACGAATCGGGAAAAATCACCTATATGCGTACCGACTCAGTCAATCTGTCGGAACTGGCGGTGAACAGTAGCAAAGTCGTTATTGCCGACCTTATGGGAGAGCGTTATGTTTATCCACGCCATTTCGCCACAAAAACCAAAGGCGCCCAAGAAGCTCACGAAGCTATCCGCCCCACCTATATGGAAAATGCCAAAATAGAGGGTACCCCACAGGAAAAAAAACTATACGACTTGATCTGGAAGCGCACAATAGCTTCCCAAATGGCAGATGCAGAAGTTGAAAAGACTACCGTAAATATCAGCATCAGCAACGAATCGGAGACGTTCACCGCAACGGGAGAAGTTGTAAAGTTTGACGGTTTCCTCCATGTCTATCGCGAATCTATCGACGAAGATGCAGAACAGGAAGATGAAACCCGCCTGTTACCCCCTTTGAAAAAAGGACAGGTTTTGCAGAACCAGGGCATCGTTGCTACGGAACGCTTCACGCAACATCCGCCCCGCTACACTGAAGCCAGCCTTGTGCGCAAGCTGGAGGAGTTGGGTATCGGTCGTCCTTCCACGTATGCCCCCACCATCTCAACCATACAGCAACGCGGCTATGTGGAGAAAGGTGAAAAAGCGGGAGAAGAGCGTTCTTACAACGTACTTGCATTACAGAACAACGAGATTACAGATATCACCCAAGTGGAAATTACAGGAGCAGAGAAAGCCAAACTGATACCTACCGATATAGGTACGGTGGTCAATGACTTCTTAATGGAGTACTTCCCCAATATCCTCGACTATAACTTCACCGCCAGCGTCGAGAAACAATTCGACGAAATAGCGGAAGGAGAGAAGAAATGGACGGCTATTTTGAGTAATTTCTACCAGGGTTTCCACCCGTCCGTAGAAAATACGCTCGCCACCAAAAATGCCCATAAAGCAGGTGAACGCATCTTAGGCCAAGAAGCGGGCAGTGGTAAACAGGTATCCGTAAAAATCGGTCGCTTTGGCCCTGTCGTACAAATCGGTACTGCCAGCGACAGCGAGAAACCGCGTTTTGCCCAACTCAAAAAGGATATGTCCATTGAGACAATAACGTTGGAAGAGGCTTTGGACCTGTTTAAGCTTCCCCGCACCTTGGGCGAATACGAAGGCAAGACGGTAACCGTAGGAACCGGACGCTTTGGGCCTTATATACATAACAACGGAATCTACGCTTCACTCCCTAAAACAATAGACCCGTTGGAAATCACATTGGACGAAGCAATCGAGCTTATCCAGAACAAAAAAGATGCCGAAGCCAAAAAACATATTAAGAAATTTGAGGAGGAACCTGAATTGGAAATTCTGAATGGCCGCTACGGACCCTACATTACTTATAAAGGCAGCAACTATAAGATTCCAAAGGATATCATCCCGCAGGATTTGAGCCTGGACGCTTGCAGGGAAATCATCAAACTGCAAAGTGATCCGGATGCGCCGAAAGCCAGACGCGGAAAATACGCCAAGAAGAAAAAATAAAGCCGTAATCAAAATAAAAGCCCTCTTTACCGAACCATAAAGAGGGCTTTTCATATACAAAATATCCTTAATTACATTCTGTCGGGAACTTCAATGCCAAGCAGCCCCATTCCCAAACGCACTACCTTAGCCACATTCTCGGACAAGGCAAGACGGAATATCTTCACAGCCTCATTCTCCTCACGCAGTATGCTGAAGTCATGATAGAACTGATTATATTCCTTTACAAGGTCATAAGTATAATTCGCTATCAGAGAAGGACTATAATCCTCACCTGCCTGCTTCACAACAGTTGCAAAGTCTGCAATCATCTGTATCAGCCCTTCTTCTTTTTCACTCAATTCAATGCCTGAGGGGAGCTGTGCAGGAACAGTGATACCTGCTTCCTTCGCCTTACGCAGAACGGAC
>OLXR01000881.1_pt1 | contig 10982 bp, 4 predicted proteins | sample 1673941 | NCBI WGS metagenome assembly OLXR01 (sample SAMEA103958134, study PRJEB25191) | human gut metagenome
TTGTGACGAATCTAGACGATCGTTTTAATCATTCATTTTCATTGTATGATAACAAAATAAGAGGCTTCCCTCACCACTATGAGACAGCCTCTTACCTCTAGGAGAAATAAATATATTATCTCCGATCTCCCTACCTTACTTTTTTAATCCTGTTGCTTCCAACCAGACATTTGCCATTAACTGACGGCCCGGTAAATCGGGGTGTACACCATCCGCTCCCCAATAACGAGCTGGAGCTAATTTTAACGCAGCGTCGAATGCCGCTTGGTAGGGAACAAATATCGCATTAAACTCATCGGCTAGTTTTTTCAACGATGCCCTGTAACCATCAAACTCCGGGAACCATTTGGCATCATCAATGGCGGATCCGCCACGTAAAGCGAAAGGCTCTCCTAGCACTAGTTGGACATTGGGAAGTTTTTCCTTCGTATAATGTAGCAGATCTTGTAAATCCCTTTCATAAATCCCTAATGATCCTTTATAATTTCCCATCAATATATGCCAGAAGTCATTTACTCCAATCAAGATACTTAGCACATCCGGCTGAATAGCCAAGGTATCCAGTTCCCAACGATCTCGTAACTGATATACCTTATTGCCCCCTACACCACGGTTATATATCTTCAATTGCTTATCTGGATAATCACTCAATAAGGTTGAGGCGGCAAATAAGGCATATCCCATACCCATTTGCTCGGGTGTATTACATTGGTTACAGTCATATTTTCGAAACATATCCGTTATCGAATCACCTTGAAAAAGAATCACACTATCCTTTTCCAATTTAATCTTCGGAGATACATTTCCATTTTGTTTACTCACTACTGCCTTCGCCAATTCCGACATGGTTAACATTCCTAAGCCCGCAAAAGCCCCCTTTCTCAAAAAATCCCTTCTTGTGTTCATCATTCTAAATATTAAGATTCATTCTTCTTAATATATACGACTCATTCACTCAATTCACTTACAGAGACAGTCTTTTTCTGCAAAAATGTCCACAATTTCTAGTGAATACTAGTGTTTATTCATAATAAAAAGGTTTCTTTTGTGTCGTTACTCGTTTTTCAGGAATATATAAGGAAGAGTAACAGAAAGGCCAAATACACTTACTATGGGAGGTGCATAGCCTAACCATTATTAAACCGGGCTTTTTTTGTATATAGAATTTAACAATAACTAATATATATCCAAAACCTTAACTATGACGGTACCTGTTGTTGATTAAATGTTTACGGATCATCCACTAGGTTGAAGATCGTATTCTCATCATACATAACATAAGATTCCCAGTTCAGTTGCGCCAAAACCTCATAACGGAAAGCGGTACCGTCATTAAAAGTCCGCACCACCAAATTGATCTTCCGCAAAGGCGCAGCTGCTCCCTCTAGGGGAATGAGCACCTCAACTTGCCATCAAGCGAAGCAAGTTGCACACTTTTACGAGCAAACAACGATAAACTCCCTGCAATGAAGAAAAAGATCATTGAATAGATTGTTCATTCTTCATATATTCATATGAAAATTACTCATACGCTGAATTTTGTTCCCAATTCGGGTTCGAACAGAATTATACATAAACATACAATATTCACCAAGATCTTCGGGATTCGCAAAGAATCTTCAAAAGGACCTGCCCCAAAAGGAGACTAAAATTACCTTTGGAGTAATTCATTTTATGTTATCATGAGGTATCATCAATTAACCAACGAGTAAAATTGCATCGAACTGCGTTATCTCACCACAGGAAACTCTGAGATCCTTAGAGTTGTACATCCATAAGGGACTAAGACGATCTCTTCTTCTGGTTGCTCACTCTTACTTGTGGAAAATGGGAGAGGACCGGTCATCTCATTATATATTCTCCAAGAAGTCATCTCTTTCGCCTTTAGCTTGATCTGTATAGGAGCGTTTCTCACATTCCAGAAATAATCGCAAGATTGCTTGTCCGGGTCTATTGTCACTTGACTATTTTTCTCCAAGTCCTCGATTGTGGCAGATAAAATTCCATAATTCCATTTTGTAGGGGAAGATACCTCATAATAATCGAAACCAAACTGATTTCTCTCTTTTCCTACAAATTCCTTTTTCATCCATCTCTCCTCCATTTTTAGCGCATAGACCAGGGGACCGCGTTCTATCGCTACAGAATTCTCATACCACCGGCTACTCTCAACTTTCATAGGTAAAGATAGTATTACTTGATCACCATCTTTCCATGGTCGATGTAGAATCGCCATATCGCTTCCTCCATTTATTGAATCAGTAATGCCATTAATCGTAACAGCAGCCCCTTTACACCATTCAGGAATACGTAAATGAAACGGGAACGTAACCTCCTTTACGGAATTTGATAATCGGATCGTAAATCGAATTTTATCATCCATCGGATAATAAGTATCCTCTATTATTGAGATCTCATGCCCATCACCAACTTGGGCTACCACCTCTGAAGGAGAATAAGCCAACGCCGCAATACCCTTATCTGGGGTCGCATACCACAGGCTTTGGGTAAATTTAGGCCAAGCTTGATGCATATTAGAAAAACAGCAAGGATAACCAGTCCGCGTTCCATAAATAATATCCGTTGCCGCATGATGTGCATCTTCATAGAAATTATGAGGGTGTCGTGTAATCATGATTTGATTGGCCTGCTGGAAATACTGCTTATTCATAAAATCATCCGTAATCTGTGTGGGAAGCGCATTGAAAGCGATGCGCTCCAAATGATCAGTGAATGTCAGATCACCCGTTATTTCCATCATTTTTTCCAAAGAGTACATCAACTCTACCGCAGAGCATAATTCGGAGCCTTGCGTTGGATTATTTCCATGCAATCCTTCATCTCCTCCAAACATTCCTTGAGGTTGTCCGTTGTATTTGCGAATATCAGCCAATCCCTTCTTTACCGCATCTATATATGACTTTTCCGGCTTCTGCTGGTAATAGATAACAGGTTCTTTAAGCCCTTGTGCTAAATTTACGCAATGGATGGAATTAAAGCGGGTTAAATGATCCCTATTTAGAAACATATCGATAAAATTAAAACTTTGCTCATGCAACAAATTCCCCAAATCGAGGAGAAATGCCTCCCCCGTAATATTATAGAGCCAATAGACAGCCTGCAGATTATCACAAGCACGGAATTCGGCCCAAAAAGTCCAATTCCCTAGTGGAGTGGAAGGAAGAGTTGCCAGTTGATAACGGAAATACTTCGTCATAAAATCGATCACTCTCTCATCCCTTGTCGCTGAATAATATTGTTGCATAATTTTCAACATGACCATCCTTGGCCACCAGTCGGCAGAATTATCCCTCTGCAAACCAGGCTCTGGACTATAATCCTTAGATGGACCAAAGAAACCATCCTCCCGTTGACTTTTCAATGTCCACTCAATCCAAGGCTGGATTTTTCTCTTTAGATTATCATCATCCAGTATATAGGCCAACGGAAGTAAACCATCTATCCAATAAGGGCCTCTTTCCCATTGATCCCCATCACCGCCTAGCCATCCATTGCGTTCTCCCATTACCTCCGGATACAATGTATCCATCTGGCTAGAAGCCCCGTCTCTCTGTCGTTTCAACATTTCAAGAAGCCATCCCTTCGCCTTAATACTCCCCAATGGTAACTCCATATAAGGTTTTCGAATCAGCGGATAGCGATTATTTAAATAATTGGAGTTATCTGCCTTAACGTCAAAACGTCCACTTAATATTCCCAGAACGAATAAGAATGATAAAAAGATTTTTTTGCTCATAATCGCACTTTTTAATAAGGTATTGATAATAAACTAACAGGTCCTAATAATCCTGAAGGTTGCAATGGAGAATCTACATTCCAAGAATTATGATGCGCCCAAGTCGGACGTTTTTCTGGAGGAAGGCGAAGATCCCCGATCAAACGATTCATCCATGTACTGGAGACCTCTATCTCTAGAACATTTTCCCCTCTTTTAACCATATCTGTCACATCAATACGATAAGGAGCTGTCCAAACTCCACCCGCATATTTACCATTGACTTTTATTTTAGCCATTGCTATAACTTTGCCTAAATCCAAGAAAAGCCTTTTATCTAGCTCCTCTTGAACTTCAAATGATGTTTTGTATATGGCTGTTCCTGAAAAATATTTTATACGGTCATCCTCATGCCTTGTCCAATCTATTAATTTATTAAATGCAACAGGCTCGACAGGACCTCTCTTATATTGATCAGACTCAAAAGTAACTTGCCATGGCTTATCAATTTCTACAATAGTCTCAGGCTTAGGGAAATTAGCTTCCAATTCGGTAGACAAAGGCTTACCATGCCTACGAAATACCATAAAACAACTTTGGTATGCGTCTAACTTTAAAGGTACTTGTGTAAATTCTTCATTTTCTATGAAAGAAGGTAATGATCTTGTCGAACCGGTAACCGCATCCCATAATTCAGGGACTTTACCTTTCACACGGAATTTTGGCAATGTGACGATTGCTTTATCACTTTGATTCGAAATAAAATAAATCTCATTTCCGTCAACGGTACGATGGGTATAGAGTGCGGGAGAATCATCTTCAAATAAACAATCCGGGATAATCCCTAAATCATCAAAGACCTCTTTTAGTTCTACGTTCGTAAAAATCTTTCCACTTCCATAAGAACGTTGTTTTACGGAAAGATCACCCCACATCTTTTTCGCAAGTTCATTCACCTCTCTATCCGCTATCGGGTAATTCTCCATACTAGGAGAACAAACAGGGGGATAGCCAAGTATTATTGCTCCATCAAAAACCAATCTTTCAATTTTCTTTAAAACAGAAGGGCGCATGGTTCTCATCTTAGGTAATACCAATACACTATAAGATGTACCATGGGGCAATACTAGTTTCCCATCCTTGACTGATAAATCATTAATCAGCACCTCCGCATTTATATAATCATAAGAATATCCCTTCGGTAGCTCAGGATCACGCACACCCGTCATCTTTGGAACATCCTCTCCGATAAAAAAAGCGACATCCGCAATATTTAAGCCCTGCTGTAGCATATAATTAGATCGTTTAATATAATCCGTGAAAAGATCAAGATGAGAATACCACGTATTCAAACGATTAAATTCATTACCGAAACTCGTATTGACACCCGGTGGACGATTAGCGTAAGGTTGATGAATGTAAACATGCAAAAGTGTGTTATTAACACCTTCGGCAAACGACCAATCACCTCGTTTCTTTAACATTGCTGGGTAACGGCTATATGAACCTTCCCCACAGGTAAATGATTCAGCAGAGACTTTCGACTTTCCATAAATGTGAGCGCATGAAGAAGCAGCCCGATTCTCTATACTTCCCAAAGTACCTTCGTTCCAAAACTCTCCCCCAACTTCGTCTGATTGCCCTCCATATTGCAGGAACTCTCCGGGAAATCCCCAATGGCCATAATTTTCCAACCAAGTTGTCATTTTATGTTTATGACTTATCTCTCTTAAACCACCTACATAGTCATAAGCGATTTTATCCGCTATTAGTCGTCTTACATCCCATAGAAACCTATCAGAAAGATCCGGACTGCCAATGGTGTGACCTTGTAGCACAGGTAGGAATGGTGCCGGATCGTATCCATAATGTTCTCTAAAATTCTCAATAAAACCATCGGTAAAGTTTTGACCTCCTGTCTCATAACTATCTTGGACTACAACCTTCAACGTTTTTCGATCGGATTCTGGTATACGCTTTAATATCATTCCTAAGTAAGAATCAAAATGACTTGCCACATGTTCCTTATTCATTTTATCGATCTTCTCAAGTCCTGTTCCTTCAGATGATGCAGGTGCATTCGTTACACCTGTAGGTGTCATTCCCATTCGCATAATGATCCATTCTCCTTTTGGCGCATTCCATGTCAGCATACCTTTACTATCCATGTAATCAGAAATATCTAAAATCTCATTAGGCTGTACCACGGAATAATCTACAACCTCGGGTTGCTCATCCCACAGATAATCATTCCAATAAGGAAGCGGTGTCTGGTGCATTTTAGCCAATGTTTTTTCTGCGAATCTTTCGACAAAGGGTGTCGAAGAAAGTAAAATACGTTTAATACCACTTCCTTTGTTGGCCTTCATCACAAGCCGAAGTTTTTTATCCGTTATTTCTGGTAATCGTATAGCTACAGGAGCATAAGGATCAAAACCGACATTTAATGCCGCATTCGTCCGATTCAACGTAAATTTCTTTAAGCTCTTGAATGAGTTTTCTATTGATATCTGTAATTCAACAGTCGCATTTATAGGACGTTCTTCCGGATATAAGATAAGACTCCTTGCAATCGTTTTTTCAGACAAGGGAATATCTATTATCACCTCGTCTTCATTAAACGATATTCCTTTTCCGGCATCTAAATTCGTTTTTAAGCGAGCCGGAAATACCGTATAATTTATTTTATCCAACAAATTATCATAATAATCCTTTTTTACTGGCATCGCTATAACTTTAACATCTTGAAATTCATTTGAAGGTTGCGCAAGATACTCTTGAACTCTGCACGGTCCTGTTACTCTTTTTTCTGAATGGGCGAGATATCTCATTGACTGTTCTGGCTTCACCCAAGGCCCTCCAGATTGACTCCAACCCGGACTATTAAAAAGACCTATTTCAATATCTAATTCTGTCGCAGTCTTTAAAGCTGTATGTAAAATATCCCACCATTCATCCGTGAAAATTTTCACGCTTCCATAAGGAGCCTCGTTGGGGGATAAACCTATATTTCCAATAAAAGCTCTATTGATCCCTTTCTCCTTCATTGAGTGAAGATCTTTAATTACAGCCTCCTTTGATAAATTGTCATTAATCCAATACCAATATATAGAAGTCTGTATATCTGCTGGGACATTTTTAAAATATTTCTCAATCCTATTGAAATCCGATTCACTTCCTAAAAGCATTGAGGAAGTAAATAAAAATGAATAAATAATTAAAACAAAATAATGCTTATAAAAATTTCGTCGCATAATCTAACTTTAAGATTTACCTGATTTGCGATTGAGTAAAAAACTCAATCGCAAATCAGCATTTTTCACTTATCACCTATTATAAAAATCGATTTTACGGGAGATAGTTGGAGCCTAAATGTTGTATACACGATATTATCATTACCTATCTCATACTTAACAGGTATTTCCTTTCCTAAATCTCCTGTATAAGGATTCCAAATTTCCAAAGATAACTTTCCCTTCAAACGCACATCCGTCTCAACAAAAGAGTCTGTAGAGTTTGCGAAAAAATAAATATCCTTTCCATCTTTTTGCTTATGAATATAAGAAAACATTCCTAATTTTTCCGGGGGAAGGCCTCGATATTCATCTACTCCCAACAACGGACGATGCAAAGCATCCAGCTGGTCAAGCGAGCCCACCGTATTTATATGAACATCCGGACAAGGCAATAATAAATCGATAGCATTAGCCAGTAGATCTTTTTCCGCTGAAGGAAGGAATGCCGCTTTACCTCCTCGCTCGTTCGATACAGCAACAAACTCATCAAGACCTGGCTCTGAATATTTCTCACCAAATATCTCTTTTATAAGTTCTACCAATTCTTTATCCCTCCCAAATTCCGCTGATTTCTGAGGGAATTGATGCGTTATTAAAAGCTTTCCTCCCGTATCATAGAAAGTCTTGATCTTGTTTAGGGTCTCCACTGACAACACGTACGATGAAGGTATTATTAACAATTTATATTCTTGGTGCGTAATCGGAGTTGTCAGACGAATCTCCCCATCAACGATCTGATATTTATCCTTTAATAGTTCCTCGGGATGAATAAATGTAAAATCTTTACGAATTTGTCCTGTCAACATATCTCCTATCTGGTTGTAATCTGTACCCGGAGGCACATCTTTCCCAATAGTAGGACGAGTTGGATTATCCCACTCATACCATCCTTCCAATGACTCAATCGGGTATAAAATCGCGATATCCACTACTCGATTACCATCTTGCAATAACGTAGAAGCACGCGCCACATAATCACTATAGGAATGTAGAGCCGGTCCCAATAATTTACTTTGATGCCCTATTAATGGAGGAATTTTCACCATGGTTGGGTCATACCACATCCCATGAGGAACAAAGAAGTTCGCCCCTCGAACCATTAATTCCATCGCTCCTCTATATAGCATAAAGGAATCCATATCAGCCCTATAATTGCCATAAATCTCTACGGCAACATTGGGACGATTATAGGTATCCGCTGCCGAGCTTATCAGCTTAAATCCCGGGCGCCCGTACGGATAACCGTGAATAGCATCCATCAAAGGGACCGAGACATAGCGATAGAATTTAAACGGGTCACCATACATGTCAACTGCTGTCGGCTCGTAATTTCCAGGTGGATGTCCCATACTCACTAAATCGTGTCGTTCACTCCATTCTCCTACTTTTTTAGGATAACCCTCCCCCATAAGTTCAGCGCGCAATCCATAAAGAGCCACACGAGCAGCCTCCGTTTCTTCCCCGATATGGTACCATAACGCAGGATAATATAAAACAGCTTTTTTCTTATATCGTTTTTCAAATAAAGCAGTAAGCTCCGCATTCCAATAGCGAGAATTACCTAAGTAACCAACATCGTCAAAAAACGTTCGCTTAACGATTTTTCCAAAAAACTCATTAAAACGAGCACTGTATTGATCATACGTCATTGATATAAAATGGTCTACGGCTTCTTTATCCATATAATCCAAACGAGAATCCACATTGTATTCCAAGAAAAATGACAAAAGCTTCCATTTACCCTTAGGAGCCTGCCATGTGAGCAATCCCTCATTATCCACACATTCGGTTAGGTCGATCCGTTCAAAAGTCTCCATATTCATAGCGACCGCTCCCATAAAAAGGTCTTTTACAGGCAGTTTTTCCTTGACCACCCGCCCACCTAAGATATCCCACTCTTTTTTACTTAAACGTTTTTGCGTATATTGAGGAAATTCTTGCTTGAGACGACCGCCTAATACACCACTTGGAAAATCCACATCGTCGTATAAAATAACCTCCGTGCCTAGCTGCTCTGAGCACTCTAAAATGTCTCGATAACGATCGAAATAAGATTCACTCAAATATTCGGGAGTCGTTCCGGGGCAAATTTCCTTGCCTCCCCACATCTTGGCAGGAGTTAATGACAATACTGCCACACCGCCAAAACCATCCTTTTGGTACGCATCTGTAATTTGCCTATAAATTCCCTCTTTCGTTAATTCCCCATTTATATGCCAAAAAGGTTGTGGACGATATTCATTAGGAGGAGATATGAATTTAGCCTCCATCTCTTTTCCCTCATTATGGGGTGTACCAAACGCACACCCCGTAAACAAAAGTAGACCACTGATAGCTATATTTGCTAAATTTGTTTGTTTCATTCTACAACATATTAATAACCATTATTTTGTTCTAAGCTTTCATTGCTCTTCTGAATTTCCGAATAATGAATAGGCAAGACAAAGAAAGCATCCTTCCATTCATTTTTCCTGGAATCTAAAGATAATACGTATCGTTCATAAGAGAATTTCCCTTCACCATCTTTTATGATATTAAGGCCTACTATTGGCGTATTATCAGCGATTTTCCACCTGCGCAAATCGAAGAAACGATGTCCCTCAAATGCTAACTCGATTTGTCGCTCGTGATAAATTCGCTTCAATAAGGCCTCTCCACTATCTGTTATAGAAGGCATATTTACGCTTTTACGAGCTCGAACCTTATTCACATATTCCCGAGCGACATCCTCATGTCCTAATTGGAACTCTGCTTCTGCATAATTCAAATAGATCTCGGCTAAACGGAAGAAAGGAAATGGAGTTGTATAATGATGGGATTGAGATACAGGTTCGTTCTCGTTCACGAACTTCCTACAATAGTAACCAGTCATTGTCATATCTTGCTGAATCATATCCGCTCCATCCTTAAATGTTTCAACGATACGACCATTCAAGCTGGTTGAGCCATTGTAATAAATACAATCATAAAAACGCGGATCTCTATTCTCATATGGTTTCTCCGGGTTATAAATCGATTTTGGATTTATGTCTCCGCTCTCAGAATTTAACACCGGTATCTCGCCGTCTAAAGTCTCATAAGCGTCAACCAGATTTTGAGAGGGAGTAGCCCATCCTCGGCCACCATCACCTGTACAGGCTAAATTAAAGCCCAGCATGTGAGAATATGTCTCACTGAACTCTTTAGCAAAGATATATTCATTGTTGGTTACATCAAAAAACATTTCTCGATAATTGTCACATAATGAATATCCCTTATCTAGTAGCTCTTTCGCCGCATCTGACGCTTTTTGCCATCTTTCTTTATCATTGTCCGGATTATTCAAAGCACTCGCATTATAAAGCAAGACTCTTGACTTTAAAGCTCTAGCAGCATTAGCTCCGACTCTATTTCTCTCGCTTGGCCGATCTGGCAGATTCGCAATCACATCATCCAAATCACTGATAATGTATTCTACACACTCATTATAGGTATTTCGTTTGACATTCGACCAATCACTATTGATATCATAAACCTCCTTTATAATAGGAACACCGCCATAAGAACGGATCAAACGAAAATAGATGAATGCACGGATAAACTTCATCTCATTTATCATCGTATTCTTAAATTCTTCATCCACCCTGGAGGATTCAATATTCTCAAAGAACATATTTACCTTATGAAGATACCCATAGCCAGTATTCCAATAGTTTAAGACATCGCTGACCGATCCTACATTATCCGACGTTAAAATATTCTCCCTGATATAATTACATCCTTCATCATTATATTTTTGATAGACCTCGTCAGAGAAAAAAGAATAACGGTAAAAATTATCTTGTCCCACAAGAGCGTTGTACTGATCGTTAACGTACATCTTTATCAGATTTTGATCCTGCCAGACAACCGGATCTGAATAACTGTCGCTTGGAATTATATCTAACGCATTGCAAGCCGTTAGAGCAAAC
>OLXR01000886.1_pt1 | contig 10964 bp, 9 predicted proteins | sample 1673941 | NCBI WGS metagenome assembly OLXR01 (sample SAMEA103958134, study PRJEB25191) | human gut metagenome
TCAGGTGCTTCAGAAGCTGTATTATTTACATCATTTTTCTTATTTACACCATCTAAGGACTTCATTGTCGGGAACAGCAGAACATCACGGATGGCAGGGGAGTTGGTCAGCAGCATTACCAGACGGTCGATACCGTAACCGATACCGCCGGTAGGAGGCATACCGATCTCCAGTGCGTTCATGAAATCTTCATCGGTGGTGTTGGCTTCCTCATCGCCGGCTGCCAGTGCAGCTTCCTGCGCCTTGAAACGCTCTCTCTGGTCGATGGGATCATTTAATTCGGAATAAGCGTTACACATCTCACGTCCATAGATGAACAGTTCGAAACGCTCTACATAATCGGGCTTATCCGGCTTTCTCTTGGTCAGAGGAGAGATCTCTACCGGATGGTCCATAATGAATACCGGCTGGATCAGATGCTCTTCTACGAACTCCTCAAAGAACAGGTTCAGGATATCGCCCTTGGCATGACGCTCTTCGTAGTGTACACCCTTCTCGTCTGCCAGCTTCTTCGCAGCAGCGGTATCGGGAATCTGGTCGAAGTCAACGCCTGCGTATTTCTTGACAGCATCTACCATGGTCAGTCTCTCGAAAGGCTTGCCCAGGTCGATGGTCTCTTCTGCATAAGGGATCACGGTAGTACCGCATACTTCCTGTGCCACATAGCGGAACATGTTCTCAGTCAGATCCATCATTCCGTAATAGTCGGTGTATGCCTGGTACAGCTCCATCAGTGTGAATTCCGGATTGTGTCTGGTGTCCAGACCTTCGTTACGGAATACACGGCCGATCTCGAAGACACGCTCCATGCCGCCGACGATCAGTCTCTTCAGGTACAGCTCCAGGGAGATACGCAGCTTCACGTCCTCATCCAGTGCATTGTAGTGGGTCTCGAAAGGTCTTGCTGCCGCACCGCCGGCATTGGATACCAGCATGGGGGTCTCTACCTCCAGGAAGCCCTGTCCGTCCAGATAACGGCGGATGGCACTGATAATTCTGGAACGCTTTACGAAAGTATCCTTAACGTCCTGATTCATGATCAGGTCGGTATAACGCTGACGATAACGGATATCGGTATTGGTCAGGCCGTGGAACTTCTCAGGCAGGATCTGTAAGCTCTTGGACAGCAGTGTTACCTTTGCCGCATGTATGGAGGTCTCGCCGGTCTTGGTCTTGAAGACTTCACCCTCGATACCTACGATATCGCCCACATCGTACTTCTTGAAATCCGCATAGGACTCTTCACCGATGCTGTCTCTAGCCACATATACCTGGATATTGCCGGGCAGATCCTGTACATTACAGAAGGATGCCTTACCCATGACACGTTTGGACATCACACGTCCGGCGATGCGGACGGTCTTGCCTTCCAGTTCCTCGAAATTGTTCTTGATATCGGTGCTGTGATGGGTCACATCATATTTGGTGATCTGAAAAGGATCCTTGCCTGCTTCCTGCAGGTTCGCCAGCTTCTCGCGCTTTACCTTCAACAGCTGGTGAATGTCCTGTTCCTGTACCTTTGTGTTCTGTGTATCTGCCACTTTTTTCCACTCCTTACTCTATCTTACTTAGTCAACATTACTTCTCTGGATCTCCAGAATCTTATATGCGAATACACCTGCGGGTGTCTCTACTTCTACGGTATCGCCGACCTTATGACCGATCAGTGCCTTACCTACGGGGCTTTCGTTGGAAATCTTACCCTTTAAGCTGTTGGCCTCGGTGGAACCTACGATCTTGTAATCCAGTTCTTCACTATACTCCACATCCAGAATCTTAACGATACATCCGATGTTGATCTTGTCCAGATCTACCTCATCCTCTACAACGACTTCTGCGTTCTTCAGGATCTTCTCCAGTTCTTCGATACGGGCTTCGATGTCTCTCTGCTCATCCTTCGCTGCATCGTACTCAGCATTCTCGGACAGGTCTCCCTGCTCTCTTGCTTCCTTAATCTTCTGGGCTACTTCCTGACGCTTTACCACCTTCAGATCGTGTAACTCTTCCTCATATTTTCTGAGGCCTTCGTAGGTCAAAATGTTTTTCTTTTCCTGCATGATACCGCACCTTCCTGTTTTCTATATTTTGTACTGCCGACACTCCCGGCAACTATACTAGCCTAATCAACCGAGTTATTATACCCATTTTTGCTGATGGTGTCAAGGTATTCCCGGGCTTTTCGAGGGTCTTTCCACTCTTTTTTCATGGAAAAATAACGGATCTGCGGACATTGTACAAGGGCCCGGTGCTCCTTGTCCTCCGATGCCGGAAAATCCAGCCAGATACTGCCTGCTGCCAGTCCGCCGCCGTAGACCTTTTCATTGTCGCAAAAATCCAGTACCACGCAGGGTTCGTCCCCTGCAGCCGTACTCGTCCGTAGTCCGCATTTTCCGCAAGCAGCCGGATCTCCGGGATCAGACCGTACTCATCCTCCAGTTCCCCGGTCAGCCACTCTTCTTCCTCCCGATATTCTCTTTCCGTAAGATACCATTTCATGCTCTGCAATCTGGCAGCATAGCGGAGCACGACATAAGGCAGATACGGATTTCTCCCCAGCAGGACCAGATCCGGCCACGCCGGATAGCCGCCCGCTCTCTCCCCGTAGCGCAGCAGATGTTCGATCCACTCCTGTTGCAGATAATCCCGGAATTCCCTTCCGAAATAAAAAGAAAGAGGCTCACGGCACACCACATAGGTGTGATCCGGATCCTCTGTCAGTTCCTGTAATTGCTCCCGGAGCTTTAGCTCCGTGAGCTTTAGCTCCGTGAGTGCCAGTTCCGCCTGTTTTTCTTCCATACCTTCCGTTCTGGCTACCGACACTCTGACCAGATGATAGTCCGGGAAAAAATATTCCGTCCGGCTCACAGTCACCACAGGGCGCCGGTCTTCTCCCTTTTTCCACAGGAAGGGCAAAAATTTCTTCAGTTTTCCCCGGCGCAGTTCCGCTTTTTCCTCCGGCGGTGTCCCGCACATCGCTGTCCGTCGCGCCGGATAGAGATACAAAATAGTGTCCATGCTTCATTGTATGCAGTCATCCCAATTATATGCACCACACCGCGCACAACATCATATCATGCAAGGTCTGCCTCATAATGCATTGCTGTATCCAAAATCCGCACTACACTTCGTCCGGAAAGATTTCCTGCACTCCCCGGATCAGTTCGTCCATTTTCTCCATGGTATTGATGGTCTGGCGGAAATGAGCGGAATGGGGCATTCCCACCGTATACCAGGACAGGTGCTTGCGCATCTCCCGGACACCGGTGTATTCTCCCTTGTATTCCAGCTGCAATGCCGCATGGCGCAGGATCATTTCCCGCTTCTCCCGGTTCGTGGGTCTTGCCGGGATCGTGCCGTTTTCCAGATAGGATACCACCTCCCGGAAAATCCAGGGATTTCCTTCTGCCGCCCGGCCGATCATGACACCATCGCAGCCGGTCTGTTCCAGAATGGCTTTTGCTTTTTCCGGGCTGTCCACATCCCCGTTGCCGATCACTGGAATCTTCACTGCATCCTTCACCTGTGCGATGATATCCCAGTCTGCCTGTCCGCTGTAGTACTGGGCTCTAGTCCGTCCGTGCACCGCCACCGCTGCCACACCACAGGCTTCCGCGATCTTCGCGATCTCCACGGCATTGACATGGTCATCGTCGAAGCCTTTTCGGATCTTCACTGTCACCGGCTTATCGATGGCTTTTACCAGTGCGGTCAGAATCTGCTCCACCAGCTTCGGATCCTTCATCAGCGCGGAGCCTTCGCCGTTGTTCACAACCTTCGGCACCGGGCAGCCCATATTCAGATCCAGTATTGAAAAAGGACGTTCCTCGATCCGTTTTGCCATCTCCGCAAGGATCTGGGGATCTGAGCCGAACAGCTGCAGGGAAGCCGGCACTTCCTCGGGATGAATCTCCATGAGACTGTCCGTATTTTTATTGTTATAATATATGGCTTTGGCACTGACCATTTCCATGCACACCAGCGCCGCTCCCATCTCCCTGCAAAGCAGGCGGAACGGCAGGTCGGATACTCCCGCCATGGGTGCCAGGATCACCGGGTTGTCCAGGGTCACATTACCAATCTGTAATTTTTTCATGCTGTCCTTCCTATTTCTTTTTGTTTCTGTTTCCTTTCCCTACTACTCGCAATACCGCCTGCGATCCTCCCGATGCCACCCGCCAGCAGACGGCCGTAATACTCCATACTGCATGCCGCGCAGGGCAGGATCATGACGATATAGGGATACACATAACGGCTCTTGGCCTCCCAGAGGATCGTAATGAAAAAGCAGCCCAGAAAAATAATCCCCGGAAGTACCTGTACACCTTTCAGTTTTCCCAGCAGGATCCTCAAATAATATCCGAAAACCGCCAGATATACCATTCCCTGAAAACGGTTCAGGAATGCCAGTGCTCTTTCATTGGCCTGTCCGGTATAGAGGTCTTCCACCCAGCCTTGCGGCCGGTACTGGTATCTGGTCTGGTTAAAGCTGCAATAAGTAGGCTCGATCCACTGGATCAGTAGTTTCTCCTTGAGAAACGTAACGGCTGCCACGGGATCCTCCTGCCATTTTGCCAGACACTGCCTGATATCTCCTTTGGCCACTTCTGCTGCCTCTATGCTGTCATACCCGGCCTGCAGATAAGTGTCCAGATTATAGTCATTGTAGGTTCCCGGCCCCTTCAGGGCGTCGGGATTCTCCTGCATTCCCATGGCAACCCACAGAACATACGGAGCACCGGAACCATATTCCCGGTCAAGCTGTCCTTCCGCCATGTGACAGAGAGTCGTTTTCCCCAGCAGCATGACTGCCAGCACCACGCAGAGCGCCGGCAGTCCCTGCCATTTTTTACTGCGAAGCAGCACCAGGATCTGCATGATGACCATGGCGATCCATACCACCAGCAATACATTTCTGGTCGCATACGCCAGTCCCATGAACAACGCGACGGCACTCCACAGTAGTCCCTTCTGCCACACCTTTCCCTCCGGCCGGTTGGCCATCAGGTAACACCAGATGGCACACAGGACGCTGCAGGTTCCGATACTCTCACCATAGATAAACAAAGCATAGCAATACACCGGCAGGAACAAAAGCTCCGCCACAAGATACAGCAGTTCCGCTGCCCGGCTTCCCGACAGTTCCCGCACGATCCTAAATCCCACATACAGCGTGATGCCTCCGCAGACCGCCTGTACCTGTTGGATCACGAGCCGTTCCGTGGAGCCTGCCACACGGAAGATTAAGGCGAAGATCTCCGCCAGTCCCAGCTGGAACGGATAGATACCATAGTAATCCTGTGCCAGCACCCATTCCGCATCACCGTCCGCCAGTGCCATAGCTGCTCTTTGCACATAATACTGGTCCGCAATGCTCTCCGCTCCGGCGGCCCTCGCAAGCCTTATCCCTAGAATCACTGCTGTCACAGCTCCCAGAACTGCCAGCAGATGCAGTGCCCACGCCGGGATCTTTTTCATCACTCCGGACAGAGCCCCGCATACCGCCACCAGCACTATGCCGACAAGAGCATTCCAGAGGATACTGTCTTTTTCATCCAGATAATATTCCGGTTCCACCAGCCTCTTCGTATATTTCCAGGAATAAAACAGCAGGAACAGCATTACTGCTGTTCCGATGGCTGCCATAATCTTTGTTGCTGCTTTTTCCAGCTTTATCATGTCATTCCCCTATCAACGTCTGTTCTTGTCGTAGATGATCCGCAGTCCATCCAGTGTCAGAGAACTGTCATAGATATCAATGCTGTCGGTCTCGTCCGCAATAGCACGGCCTAAGCCTCCGGTGGCCACGACCTTCAGCTCCGCAAGCCCGCTCTCTTCCTTTACCTTGCGGATAATGTATTCCGTCTGGCCGATCTGACCGTACATGAGTCCTGCCTGCATACTGGTAATGGTCTCCTGTGCCAGGATGGTCTTCGGCTTACGGATCTCAATATTCGGCAGCTTCGCCGTCTCTTTCCACAGAGCCTCCGAACTGATCCGGATACCGGGAGCAGTGATTCCTGCAGTAAAACGTCCGTCCTCCATGATCAGATCATAGGTGGTCGCCGTACCGAAATCCAGTACCAGCACCGGTCCGCCGTATTTTACATAAGCTGCCACCGCATCCACGATACGGTCCGCACCGATGGCCCGGGGATCCTCGGTAGCGACCTTGATGCCGCTCTTCACACCGGGACCCACGATCAATGGCTTTAGCTTGAGATAACGGATGATGGAACTGGTCAGGGAATGCATCACATCCGGCACTACGCTGGCAATGATGGCTCCCTCGATGTCCGTCACTTCGATACCGTTATTTTTTAGCAGCTGGGTGATCATGATCCCGTATTCATCTGAGGTTCTGGGGGTCTTCGTCATGATCCGGAAGGTGGCTTCCAGCTTTTTCCCCTGAAAGACACCCATGGTCATATTCGTGTTGCCTACATCAATGACAAAAATCATTCATCGTCCTCCTCATCCAGCAATGCGGATACATCTTCCTTTTTGATAAACACACGGTAATACAGACTCAGGGACTCGAAAAGCTCCTGTCTGTTCCTACGGATCTCAGAGATCAACAGTCCGGAAGAGATCTCATCATAATAGATGTCATCATCATCCGCATTGGTCTCCATGACCACATTTCCATCCTCCTCAAAGGCAATGGTAAAGACACCGCCCACTTCCTCGGTGAAGAGCACGCAGATCACATGCAGCTCCTGCTTGATGGAATCCGGAATCATCTTAAATTGTTCTTCGTTAAAATAATATTTCTTCTCATAGGCGTTGGCGCCGCAGAGTACGATCTTGTTCTCGTCCATACTTCTATATCCTGTTCTGTCTCAATTCTGTCACGGACTATCTGTTCCGGTCTTTTTATTCCGGTCTTTCCATCCGGCTGTCCGTCCTGCCTTCTGCCATCCCGGAAAATGCTGTACCTGCCTACACATACCCATAGATTCCGCGGACCGATACCTCTCCGGCATAGACTTCCTCCACGGTGCCGTCCGGTCTCTCCACCAGAAGCTCTCCCTGGTCGTTGATGCCTCTGGCAATGCCACGGTATTCGCCCTTGGGATCCAACACGCAGACTTCCCTGTCCTGATTTACCAGAAGTTCCGCATAGGATGCCCGCAAGCCTTTCAGATCATGGGTCCGTAAAAAGATCTCGTAATCTTCCTCGAAGGCTTCCATAATATCCGCAATCAGCTGACTGCGGGAAATGCGGAAGCCGCATTGTTCATCAATGGCTGCCGCCCGGTCCCGGATCTCCTCGGGAAATTCCTGCTTACGCACATTGATGCCCACACCAATCACAATATGCTGGATATACCCCTGCTCCATGCTCATCTCCGTGAGAATGCCGCAGACTTTTTTCCCGTCCACCACAATATCGTTGGGCCATTTGATCCCGACTTTGGCTGCTGCCTCTTCGCTGTCGCGGCGCAGTGTCTGCCGGATGCCCTTCGCCACCGCCAGTGCCATGACTAACGTCAGCATCGGTGCACAGTCCGATGAAAAATCCGGTTTTAACATCAGGGTGTAATAAATATTTATCCCTGCGGGGCTCTCCCAGCCCCGGCCTCTTCTGCCGCGTCCGGCGCTCTGCATATCCGACACCACCAACAGGCCACTCTCCGCGCCCTGTTCCGCTTCCAGTTTGGCACGGATATTGGTGGAATCGATACTGTCAAAAAACTGTAAAGGATGTGCCACCCATTTCGTCTTTAATCTGCTCTGGATATCCGCCTGGTTGTAGACTTCCTCCGTCTGATCCAGCAGACGGTAGCCGCGGTTCTGTACCGCTTCAATGACATAGCCTTCTTTTTTCAGTTGTCCGATGGCTTTCCATACCGCAGTTCTCGATACACCGAACTGCTCGCAGAGCTCCTGCCCGGAGACATAGGCCTCGCTTTCCGGTGCTCCTGCTGCCACCCGATCCTTCTTTTCCCGAAGAAGCTCTAAAATCTTTGCTTTCATACTCATAAAGTCGCCGCCATCACTGCCTTAATCGTATGCATACGGTTCTCAGCCTCTTCAAACACCAGAGACTGGCCGGATTCAAATACTTCATCGGTCACTTCCATCTCGGTGATGCCGAAACGTTCACCCATCTGGGCACCGATCTTGGTCTTCAGATCATGGAATGCAGGAAGACAGTGCATGAAAATGGCCTGCTCGCCAGCATTGTCCATGACTGCTTTATTCACCTGATAAGGAGACAGCTCCTTAATACGCTCGGTCCATACTTCGTCGGGCTCGCCCATGGATACCCACACGTCAGTGTATATCACGTCCACATCCTTCGTGCCCGCCTTCACATCCTCGGTCAGGGTAATACTGCCGCCGGTCTGTGCCGCAATGGCCTCACACTCCGCTACCAGCTCCTTCGCCGGGAAATATTTTGCGGTGGTACATGCGGTAAAGTGCATGCCCATCTTCGCGCAGGCTACCATCAGAGAGTTACCCATGTTGTAACGGGCGTCTCCCATGTAAGTCATGCGGATTCCCTTCAGATGTCCGAAATGTTCACGGATGGTCAGAAGGTCTGCCAGCATCTGGGTGGGATGGAATTCGTTGGTCAGACCGTTCCATACGGGCACCTTGGAATATTTTGCCAGTTCCTCCACAATATCCTGTCCGAAGCCACGATATTCGATACCCTCGAACATGCCTGCCAGTACTCTGGCAGTATCGGCAATGCTTTCCTTTTTGCCGATCTGGGATCCGGTGGGATCCAGATAAGTCGTTCCCATTCCCAGATCATGGGCTGCCACTTCAAAAGCACATCTGGTACGGGTACTGGTCTTCTCAAAGATCAGCGCTACATTCTTGCCTCGGAGAGTATCTACGGGGATTCCTTTTTTCTTCTTATCCTTCAGGTCTGCCGCCAGATTCAGCAGATATTCGATCTCTTCCGGTGTAAAGTCCAGTAATTTCAAAAAATCGCGTCCCTTTAAATCCATAATACTCCTCTTTTCCGAAGCTTTCCGGCCTTGCGCCCGCAGCCTCTGTTTTCTGATTTTGTCCATTGATATTCCTGTTACGAACGTTGCCTGTAACAAGCTATATGTAATCAATATACTTCATTATTCTGTGTTTTTCAACCCCTCGCGTTTATCCCCCGTCATTGTTTTTTGTGAATCCGACATAAAAAAGCCACCCTCCGTATTTCCCGGAAAGTGGCTTTGGTTTATCGTTTTTTAGTTTACTTATTCTGCCTTTTTGCCTGCGGCTGCCTTGAAGGTCTCTGCCACGCTGGCAATGCCCTGCAGCTCTGCGGGCAGCAGGATGGTGGTGGCCTGGCCGTCAGCTACCTTTTCAAAAGCTTCCAGGCTCTTTAACTTCAGGACTGCGGCATCTGCGCCTGCTTCCTTCAGCATCTTGATACCGTCGGCATTTGCCTGCTGTACCTTGAGGATGGCTTCGGCTTCACCTTCTGCCTCGCGGATCATCTTCTCCTTCTCAGCTTCCGCACGAAGGATGGCTGCCTGCTTATCTGCCTCTGCACGAAGGATTGCGGACTCCTTGGCACCTTCTGCCTCCAGGATCTTAGCCTTCTTCTCACCTTCTGCACGGGTAACAGCTTCACGTCTCTCACGCTCTGCCTTCATCTGCTTCTCCATGGCATTCTGGATCTCTGCGGGAGGGATGATGTTCTTCAGCTCCACACGGTTGACCTTGATGCCCCAGGGGTCCGTGGCCTCGTCCAGAATGGCCCGCATCTTGGTGTTGATGTGGTCACGGCTGGTGAGGGACTGGTCCAGCTCCAGGTCGCCGATGATGTTGCGCAGGGTGGTGGCGGAAAGGCTCTCGATGGCTGCGATGGGCTGGTTGACACCGTAGGTGTAGAGCTTGGCATCCATGACCTGGAAGAACACCACGGTGTCGATCTGCATGGTCACGTTATCGCGGGTGATCACAGGCTGGGGAGGGAAGTCCGCGACCTGCTCCTTCAGGCTGACCTTTTTGGCGATCCGCTCAATGAACGGGATCTTGAAGTGCAGGCCCACGCCCCATGTCGCGCTGTAAGCGCCGAGGCGCTCAACGACGTAGGCGCGCGACTGCTGCACGATCTGGATGTTCGTGACGAGCACCAGAAGCACCAGCAGCACTAAAATGCCGATACCGATATAGCCGATCCATTCCATAGTTCTTTTCCTCCTAAAATGTTGTGTAGTTTGGGTTTACTCTCTTCTCTCGCTGGGTTCTTTACTCTCGCGCACGTAGAGCTTGACGCCCTCCATGCGAACGATCCTTGCCATTTTCCCCTTAGGGATGATATTGCCGTCTTCGCTGCGCGCCGTCCATGTCTTGCCGTCGATGTACACAGCGCCCGTGGCGTTCTCGTTGTCCACCGTTTCGGTCACCTTGGCCTCGTGGTGCAGCACACGGTCGGCATTCGTGGGCACGATCGTCTTATCCAGCATCTTGCGCGCAAGGGGCCTTGTTGCGATGAGCGCCAGAATGGATACGACCAGGAAGACCGCGAATTGCAGCCACAGCGCCGCGCCCAGCTCCGTCGCCACCAGCGCGGCCACCGCGCCCACGACGAACCAGATCGACACCAGCCCCGCCGTCGCCGCCTCGGCAATGCCGAAGATGATGATGGCGGCGATCCAGATAATGGTCATCATTTCATCTGCTCCTCCTTTCAAACTGCGCATACAGTAGACGTATGCCGGACCGATCATCGCGATGACGGTCAGCAGCATGATCCCGATGCTTTTGTTGTAGGGTGACAGATTCGCGTACAGGTTCGACAACTCGCTGCCGAGCGTGCGCGCGGACAGCAGCGGGGCTTCGACCGGCGGCTCGCCGGGAGTGGGGACTTCTTCTTTGAACAGCCCGTCCATCGTTACGCCGTAGCGGTTGCAGATGAAGATGATCTTCTCCATCTCAGGGTAGCCGCGGCCCGACTCCCACTTGCTCACCGCCTGGCGGGACACCTTCAGCTCCGCCGCCAG
>OLXR01000888.1_pt1 | contig 10926 bp, 8 predicted proteins | sample 1673941 | NCBI WGS metagenome assembly OLXR01 (sample SAMEA103958134, study PRJEB25191) | human gut metagenome
GGCTCTACCCGGGTACGATCGTAACGCCCTACCTGACGCTCGGCGGCACGGACGCCTACAAATACGAGGCGGTGAGTCCGAACGTATATCGTTTCATGCCGGTACTCCTTACCGAACAGGAACAGGGTACGATCCACAACGAAAACGAATCGATCTCGCTCGAGAACTACGGACGAATGATCGCCTATTTCCGCGACCTGATCCGAAATTACCGGTAACGGGAGCGGATCGGTCATCGCAGCGACAATGGCAATAACCTTTAGTTATATGACATAACTTTTTCCCCGTTGTTTCAAGGGGATAAAGCCTGTATATTTGCAGCATCGTTTACAAAAAGTTATTAGCACCGTATGAAACCGCTGCAACTCACGAAATCCATGCAATCCGCAAAGCTCAACTGGCGCCAAATCCTTTTTGCCGGACTGCTCACAGGTTCGCTCTTCTGTTCGCCCGTCGTCACGCTCTTCGCGGGCATTCTCTTCGCCCTGACCCTCGGCAATCCATTTCCGGTCTGGAGCAAGAAGGCTTCGAAAAAATTGCTGCAATACTGCGTCGTCGGACTGGGATTCGGCATGAACTTCCACGAATCGCTGGCCGCCGGGCGCGAAGGCATGACCTTCACGGTGGTTTCGGTAGTCACGGTAATGATCGTCGGCGTAGTGCTGGGACGCCTGCTGCGCATCAACCGCAAAAACAGCTACCTGATCTCGTCGGGCACGGCGATCTGCGGCGGCAGCGCCATCGCAGCGGTCGCACCCGTTATCGATGCCGACGAGAACCAAACTTCGCTGTCACTGGCCACGATCTTCATTCTCAACGCCGTCGCCCTCTTCGTATTCCCCGTCATCGGGCATTGGCTCGGCATGGGGCAGACCCAGTTCGGAACCTGGGCCGCGATCGCCATCCACGACACCAGTTCGGTCGTCGGCGCCGGTGCCGCCTACGGCGAGGAGGCGCTCAAGGTAGCCACGACCGTCAAACTCACCCGCGCCCTGTGGATCATCCCCCTGTCGCTGGTGTCGGCCCTGATCTTCCGTCAGAAAGGCAAGAAGATCCAGATCCCCTGGTTCATCTTCTGGTTCGTCGTTGCCATGCTCGTAAACACCTACTGCAACCTGCCGACCCAGCTCACGCACGGCATTTCGGTCGCCGCCCGCTGCGGACTTTCGGCCACGCTGTTCCTGATCGGCGGAGGACTCTCCATAGAGGTAATCCGCAAGGTAGGCCTCAAGCCTCTGGTGCTGGGCATCATCCTCTGGGCCGTCATTTCGGTCGCATCGCTCGCCGTGATCTTGCTCTTGTAGGCAGCATCCGATTACCATAAAACAGCCCGAAGATCGAAAAGTCTTCGGGCCGTTTCCATTATTACCTAATTATATTCTAAAGGTATTACTCCTTTTTTCCGTGACAGGAATAACGAAGGACCGGATCGCGGACGAAGCGTTCGAAACTGCGGCACTCCTCGTCGGTCATAGCCTTCGGATAGCTCATCAGTACCAACTGGTGCGGCTCATAAGGACGCTGGAACGACGGATGGACATAATGGTAATCGTTGCGCACGAACCCCAGCCGCTCGTAAAATCGGAGGCGGCGAACGGCGATTTCCGTCTCCGGCGGATCGATTTCCAGCACGATGCGTCCGGCCTTCCGGCAAAAAGCCTCCAATACCCGGCTGCCCATATTGGCACCGCGCAGGTCGGGCGAAATGGCCAAATGCTCGATATAGACATATTCCGGAGCCGTCCAGTAATAAAGAATGCCTATCAACCGGCCGTCCGACCAGATGCCGTCGGCCGTATAGTGCGGATCGGAAAGAGCTTGCAGATGGTCTTCCAGCGAACGGATCTCCTTCTGGGGGAAAGAGTTCTGATAGATCGCCCACGCCTCGTCCCAACCCGGGTCGGCAGGCGATCGGAAAGGTCTGAATTTCAAATCGGTTTCCATAGATAAAATTATATATATTTTAGCATACCTCTTCGGAAACGTAGTGCCCCCTCCGGGGAAGGGGTCCAGAGAAGGTCCGCATTACGACACGGCCACAAGCCACGAATAAACGACCAATGGTTTCCGATGACAGACCACCGCATTCTCGAGTACCCGAACGGATCCGGCGGCGATCCCACATCCGAAAACGACCCGTAAAATCTCGCAGAAGCGCCGCGAAGGATCAGGCCGTATGGCGGGCGAACTCCACGAAACGTGCGGCCAAGGCATCGCTGCGTCCTTCGGGCCAGCAGAACGAAAACTCCCGCCGGATCGTACAGCCCTCGATGTCGATGATGCGAAGCTCGCCGCTGCGCAGCTCATCGACGATCGATGCCACCGACACGATGGCCATGGCGTCGCTGTTGCGCACGAAACTCTTGATGCTCTCGGTACTGCCCAGTTGCATCACCACACGCAGCGAAGCGAGCCGTACATCCGCCGCCGCGAGGTATTTCGAAATCACTTCGAGGGTTCCCGAACCGCTTTCACGCAGCACCAGGGGCACCGTCTGCAACTCCGCGAGCGTAACCTGGTCGCAGCGGCCGTACCGGCCTTTCGTGGAAGCGATCAGCACCAGTTCGTCGGGAATGAACGGTTCGTAATGGAACCCCGGATGCCGGGCGCTGCTTTCGACCAGCCCCAAATCGGTATCGTGACGCGCGAGGGCCGCCTCGACCTGCTCGCTGTTGCCCGACGCGAGCGAAACCTTCACCTCGGGAAACCGGGCCGTAAAACGGGCCAACACCTGCGGCAGAACATACTGGGCAATGGTCGTACTGGCTCCCACCTTCAGTTCGCCGCCCAGCCGGTCGGTGAAAAGATCCATCTCGTACTGCAGACGGCGGTAGCCGTCGGCAATGCGTTCGGCATGCTCCAGCATAACACGCCCGGCTTCGGTCAGCGCCAGACGGCTGCCGCTGCGCTCGAAAAGCTGTACCTTATAGCGGGATTCGAGTTCGCCGATATGCTTGCTCACAGCGGGCTGCGAAATGTAAAGCTGCTCGGCGCATTTGGTGAAATTGAGGGTTTTGGCCGCCGTAATGAAAACCCGCAAGCGGAAATCGTCCATAGCGACCTAATCCAAACCGCCCTGGGCGGCAAACTCGGCTACGGATCGTTTGAAATGCTCGATGGTTTCCCGCATCGTCATAAAAGACTTGCCTCCGGCCGCATTGCGATGGCCGCCGCCGTTGAAATACTTGCGGGCGAAAAGATCCACGTCCACTCCGCCCCGCGAACGAAGCGACACCCGGATAAACTTATGCGTGGCAACGAAGATCGCCGACAGCTTCATCGACTTGATCGTCAGGGGATAATTCACGAACCCCTCGCTGTCGCCGGGCTGGAATTGAAACCGGCGCATCTCGCTCTCCAGAAGCGACATATAGGCGACCGTACCGTTGTGGATCACCTCCATCTTGCGGTTGATCGCATAGCCGAACAGCCGGGCACGGCCCTCGGTGAAGGCGTTATAGACATTGTTGTGGATCGTGGGAATGTCGATACCCGTTTCGACCAGCACCGCAACGGCCCGGTACAACTCCGGCGTAAGGAACGAAAACGAAAAGTTCCCCGTATCGGTCATCATACCCACGTATAACGACTCGGCCATACTCCGCGTAATCGCCTGCGTGCCCAGCATCTTTTCGAGGATCCGATAGATCAGGAAAGAGGTGCTCGACGAACCGGTACAGGAAAACATCAGATCGAAACCGGGTCCCGGCGACAGATGGTGGTCGATCAGGATTCGCCTGGCCGTCGTATTGGATTCGATCACCTCGCTCAACCCCTCCAGACGGGATACAGCGTTGAAATCCAGGAAAAAGATCAGGTCCGACTCCTCCACCGCACGGCGGGCGACTCCCGCTTCGTCCGTCTTGAAAAGCACCAGGTTCTCGATACCCGTCATCCAGTCCAAAAAATAGGGGTATTTGTTGGGCACGATACAAGTGACGCGATGCCCCATCTCCAGCAACGCCTCGCGCCACGCCAGCGAAGAGCCCACGGCATCCCCGTCGGGATTCGTGTGCGACACGATCACGATATTCTGCGCAGGCCGGGCAAGCAATTCGCGCAGCCGTTCTATATCTTCTTGGGAAACCATCATTGATGCAAAGATACGATTTTATCCGTTAAATATCAAATCCGCACCCGTTCCGGGGCGTTTCTCCGTTCCGAAACCGATCGTGGAGCGGATGTTCAATCTTTCCGGACAGCGTCCGGCAGCAGCAGGATCATACCCTCCGGCCGGCAGGATATTTCGGGCAAAGAGAGGCCTTCGACCAACCGCACGCCCGGCCTTCTCTGCGCTGCGGGCTCGGAAGAACGGACGGATTGCCCGGTGATGCTCGTCACCGCATACTCAAGACAGTCGTCGTCCAAACTGCCGAACTCCTCGTACCCGTTGTTCCAATCAGCCTTCAAGGCATCCGGCGCAAGACCGTTCGGGTCCACCGTTTCGAGCCGGGCGTTATATCCCTGGAAAGAGACCGGCATGAAGAGGTATTCGTACGCTCCGTCCTCCAGATAGACACCCTCCATCCCCACATTTTTGCCGTTAGTCTTCTGCCCGACCAGCACCACTTCGAGTCCGATTCCCCGCAAGCCATTGACAACGGCTTCGCTCGCCGAAGCCGTGCCGGAAGAAACGATGACATACAGCCGCGGAAGATTCAGCGCATATCCGCGCAGGTCGGCTCCCCGGTAATCGCCGTAGATGAACTCCTCGTAAAAACGCCCTTTCGACTCGTCGTAAGCCTGCCCGGTCTCCGCCGCCATCATTTCAGGAGAGGCCATACGCGTATCGTTATAACGGTAATACTGGAACACCTGCCCTTCGCACCGGGCACCGGCGATGCAGGAGGCGAGCATCCGGGAAGACATCACATATCCTCCACCGTTCAGGCGCAGGTCGAGGATCAAGTCGTTGATGCCCGCATCCTTGAACGCTTGCAGCGCATCCAGCAATTCGCCGTCGAAAGCCGCATCGAAACTGGCATACACCAAGTAGCCGATCTTGTGCTCCCCGTATTCGAGCACGTCGCGGTACAGCACCGGATTTTCGTATATCAACTCCGCCGTCAGCTTATGCTCCGACACGCCGAAACCGCCCTGATTATCCGCCACGGAGAGCGTCGCGGCGCCGTTCGGTGCGAGCAGTTTGGAATAGACCGTATTCAAGTTCCCGGCAGTGATCCACTGTCCATCGACCTGGTTGATGATCGTTCCGCGCCCGAGACCCGCCCTCGCCATCGGAGAGTCGGGGTACACGGCCATAACGGCAAAACCGTACTGCCCCGTTTCCGCACCGCCATTATCGGTATATGAGATAATCGCCAGGGAAACGGCGCCGAAACCGTAAACGGGCTCCTTCGGGAACTGACTGTCGATATCCGCAGACAAGGCTGCTCGGCTCACCGGAGAGAGGCGCTGGATGTTGGAATAGAGCTGCCATCTCCCGTTACGGAACTTCTTGTCCAGGTCGTTGGTTCTCATACGCATAAGCACGCCGTCGAGAAACTCGTCGTAAGGCAGGCCGAAATCGGGCGAAAGTGTCGCATACTCCTCGTTCCACAAGTAGTTGCGCCGCAGGATGCCGTCCATATCGTGATTCACCTCCGGCTCTCCGTCGTAACCACCGCCTCCGCCGCCGGTCGCATCCTTGGTACACGAGACGGCCGCAACTATCGCGGCAAACACTCCGCAAGCGAGAATCGCATGGCAAAATCGCTTCATAATCATTCGGTTTTAGATCGTTTGTTGTCTTCGGCATATTTGCGGCACCAGGTCGAAATACCGCACTCGGCACATTTCGGCGCCCGGGCCGTGCAGACATAGCGTCCGTGCAGAATCAGCCAGTGGTGAGCCGTCGGCAGCAGGTGGGAAGGGATGTATTTTTCGAGGGTCAGCTCGGTCTGCAGGGGCGTTTTCGACCGGTTCGTGAGTCCGATACGGTTCGAAACCCGAAATACGTGGGTATCGACGGGCATCACCTCCTTCTGCCAGATCACGGCGCCCACGACATTGGCCGTCTTGCGTCCCACGCCGGGCAGACGTTGCAGCTCCTTCAGATCGCTCGGTACTTCGCCGCCGAACTCCTCGCAGAGCATGCGGGCCATGCCCGCCAGGTTTTTCGCTTTGTTGTTGGGATAGGAGATGCTCTTGATGTAGGGATAGATCTGCTCGGGAGTCGCGGCAGCCATAGCCTGCGGTGTAGGGAAAGCCTCGAACAGGGCCGGCGTAGTCATATTGACCCGCTTGTCCGTGCACTGGGCCGACAGGATCACGGCCACCAGCAACTCATACGGCGAGCCGTACGCAAGCTCGCTCTCGGCGACGGGCATGTGCTCCTCGAACCACGCGATCACCCCCGCATAACGCTCCTTCAAAGTCATTGTCTTTCAGTTTTAAGCCGGAATCCTTCCGGCGGATTTCCTATAATTTGGTCAGTTTGGCGAATTTGGCCAGCAGGGTTTTCTCCCCGTATCCGGAAAATTCGACCACCAGCTTGTGATCCGACGCCAGGGTTTCGATGCGGCGAACTTCAGGTGCGACACCCGGTCGCCGACCGCATAATCGCCGCACGATACGGGCGCAGCTCCCTCGACCAGCGACGACTCGCCCTGACGGACACCCACGCTGCGCATCCCGGCCGTCGAACGGGTCGGCTGGACAACAACGGGACGCTGCGCCTCCGATTTTACCCCGGCGGACGAACCTCCGCCGAAACGCGCCCCGGCCTGCGAACCGCCCGCCGCAGGCTTCTGCTGGTAGCGGTAGTCGAAACGGCGGCGCAGCTCGTCGAGCGCCGAGGAGCCCTCTCCCCGCCCGGCCGAGCGGCGGACGGGTTCCCGTTCCCGCTCCTCCTGCATCGCATCCGTTTCCAGGTAACGGCTGTCGATCTCGCGCAGAAAGCAGCTCGGACGCGAGAACTCCATATTGCCCCACTTGAAACGCATCTCGGCATAGGAGAGCGTAGCCAACTCCTTGGCCCGGGTCAGCGCCACGTAAAAGAGCCGCCGCTCCTCCTCGAAACCGTCGGGCGACTCCACGGCCCGCTGCGACGGGAAGAGGTTCTCTTCCAATCCGACGATATACACGAATTTGTATTCCAGCCCTTTGGCCGAATGTACGGTCATCAACGTCACCTTGTTGCGGTCCTGGGGATCGTCCTTGTCCATATCGGTCATCAGCATCACCCCCTGCAGCCACTCCTCGATCGTAGCCCGCTCCTCTTGCTGACGTTCCCCGGCCCGGATCTCGGCCTCGCGCTGCTCGTTGAAGAGCTGCATCGAGTTGAGCAGCTCCTCGATATTGTCCAGCGCACTGGTCGCCTCGGGGGTGTTCTCGGCCCGGTAAGCGCCGATGATACCCGAACGAGTCGCAATTTCGAGTCCCAGGTCGTACAGCCCCTTTTCGGCCCGGGCCAACGACAGCCCCCGGACGAGGGCCACGAACTCGGCCACTTTGCGGACGATGGTCTTCTGCACGGGATCCGTCACCGGCTCGGCCGTCAGCGCATCCACCGCTTCCCACATCGACAGATTACGAGCTTTGGCCAGCAAAGCGATCCGCTCTACGGTCGTATCGCCGATACCCCGCGCAGGGTAATTGACGATCCGCTTGAAGGCCTCGTCGTCGCGGGGGTTGATAACCAGCCGGATATAGGCCAGCAGATCCTTGATCTCCTTGTGGTCGTAGAACGAATTGCCCTTGTAAATACGATAGGGTATTCCTTTGCGGCGCAGCGCGTCTTCGAGCGCCTGGGACTGGTTGTTGGTGCGGTACAGAATCGCTGCCTCGGCCCACTCATCGCCCGCAGCCCGCACCTTGTCGCGCAGGTCGCTGACCACCATTTCGGCCTCCTCGCGGTCGGTATAGGCTCGGAGCACGCGGATCTTTTCGCCCATATCCCCTTCCGAAAAGCACTTCTTCTCCATGCGTTTCGAATTACGTTCGATCACCGAATTGGCCGCCTCGACGATCGTACGCGTCGAGCGGTAATTCTGCTCCAGCTTGAAGATCATCGCATCCGGAAAATCCTTCTTGAACGAGAGGATGTTCTCGATCTTGGCCCCCCGGAACGAATAGATCGACTGGGCGTCGTCACCCACCACGCAGACCTTCGAATGGAGCTGCGACAGGCGCCGGATGATGACGTACTGCGCATAATTGGTATCCTGATACTCATCGACCAGGATGTATTTGAACTGCTCCTGGTAGCGGGCCGTCACATCGGGACAATCCCGCAGCAGAATATTGGTCTGCAACAACAGGTCGTCGAAATCCATCGCCCCGTTCCGCTTGCAGCGGGCGCAATAGATGTTATAGATATTGCCAAACTCGGGAATCTGCATCCGCCGGTCTTCGGCTCCGAAGCTGGCATTGGCCAAATAAGCGCCCGGCGTCACCAGGCAGTTTTTGGCGTAGGAGATGCGCGAAGCCAGCATCGCAGGCTTGTATTTGGTATCGTCCAGGTTCAGTTCCCTGACGATGGTTTTCAGGAGGTTTTTGCAGTCCGACGGCTCGTAAATCGTAAAACTCTGGGGAAAGCCGATCCGGTCGGCGTTGTCGCGCAGAATGCGCGAGAAAACCGAGTGGAAGGTTCCCATGCGGATATAGCGGTGGCGTCCGTCCGGCAGCATTTGGGCGATACGTTCGCGCATCTGCTCGGCGGCCTTGTTGGTGAAGGTGAGGGCGAGGATATTGTACGGAGCCACCCCCTGCTCGATCATATAGGCGATGCGCGAAGTGAGTACGCGCGTCTTGCCTGACCCGGCGCCCGCAATGATGAGCGACGGCGAATCGTAGTTCACCACCGCCTCCCGCTGGGCCTGATTCAGGCCTTTCAATATTTGAGATTCCATAACGTGCAAATATAGCGATTTCCCCGCAACGACGGAGCGTCCGCAGCCGAATAATACGGCGGAGCGCCGCAACCGAAGGCGAACCTGCAGGACATCCTCCGCCCGATCTTTGCCCCGAAGCGGCGCCCGGGTGCGGTTTTTCAACCGGGGCACCGCCCCGCATCAGGGCGAAAAGAGCGGTCGGGATTTTCGATTTCTCGAAAAAAATATGTATTTTGCAATAATTTTGCAGGGCATGCGTTGCATAAATACCGAAAACAACGAAAAACCGAAAATACACACCGAAAATGAGTGAAGTCATCAACATCAAGGAACTCAACGAACGGATCGAACGCGAAAGCGTCTTCGTCGATACGCTGCGCAGCGAAATGGGTAAGGTGATTATCGGACAGAATCACCTGATCGACACCCTTTTGATCGGCCTGCTCTCCAACGGGCACATCCTGCTGGAAGGCGTGCCGGGGCTGGCCAAAACGCTGGCCATCACCACGCTGGCCAAAGCCGTCGATGCCGATTTCTCGCGCATTCAGTTCACCCCCGACCTGCTGCCGGCAGACCTGATCGGTACACTGATCTACTCGCAGAAGAAGGAGGAGTTCCTCGTCCGCAAGGGCCCCGTGTTCGCCAACTTCGTCCTCGCGGACGAAATCAACCGCTCGCCGGCCAAGGTTCAGTCGGCTCTGCTCGAAGCCATGCAGGAGCGGCAGGTGACCATCGGCGACGAAACCTATCCGCTGCCCGAGCCCTTCCTGGTGCTGGCGACGCAGAACCCGCTGGAGCAAGAAGGTACTTACCCGCTGCCCGAGGCGCAGGTCGATCGTTTCATGCTGAAAGCCAAGATCTCCTACCCCCAGAAACAGGAGGAGCGCGACATTATGCGTATGAATCTGGCCGGGGAAGGACTCCCGAAGGTCAATAAAGTGACTTCGCCCGAAGACATCGTCAAGGCCCGCCGCGTAGTCGAAGAGGTCTATATGGACGAAAAGATCGAAAAATACATCATCGACATCATCTTCGCTACCCGCGAACCGGCCGAATACAACCTCGAAAAACTGCAGCCCCTGATCGCTTACGGCGGCTCGCCCCGTGCGTCGATCTCGCTGGCCAAGGCTGCCCGGGCCTACGCCTTCATCCGCCGCCGGGGTTACGTGATTCCGGAGGACGTGCGGGCCGTCTGCCACGACGTACTGCGCCACCGCATCGGCCTCACCTACGAAGCCGAGGCCGAGAACATCACCACCGAGCAGATCATCACCGACATCCTGAACAACGTAATCGTACCCTAATTGAAAATGCAATAATGCAGGAGACCGAAAACGATATCCTGAAACGAGTCCGCAAGATCGAGATCAAAACCCGGGGGCTTTCCAATGAAATCTTCGCCGGAAAGTATCACACGGCCTTCCGGGGACGCGGCATGTCGTTTTCCGAAGTGCGCGAATACCGCGCCGGCGACGACGTGCGCGACATCGACTGGAATGTCACGGCCCGCTCGCGCACGCCTCACATCAAGGTCTATGAAGAGGAGCGCGAACTGACGATGATGCTCTTGGTGGATGTCAGCGGCTCCCGGATGTTCGGCACTACGGACCGCCTGAAAAAGAACCTGCAAACCGAAATCGCCGCCGTGCTGGCCTTCTCGGCCTCGGAGAACAACGACAAGGTGGGCTGCATCTTCTTCTCCGACCGGATCGAGAAATTCATCCCCCCGAAAAAGGGGCGCAGCCATATCCTGGCCATCATCCGCGAACTGGTCGGCTTCGAGCCGCAATCGCGGGGAACGCGCATCTCGGAAGCGCTGCGTTTCCTGACCAACGTCACCAAAAAACACTGCACGGCCTTCCTGCTCTCGGACTTTCTCGACCCCGGCAAGGACCGTACGGCGCTTGAGGACGCGCTCAAGATCGCTTCCGGAAAACACGACCTGGTGGGAATCCGCGTCAGCGACCCCCGCGAAGCCGAACTGCCCGACGTAGGGATCATCGAAATGAAAGACGCCGAAACGGGCCGAAAAGCGTGGGTGGACACCTCCTCGGCCCGGGTGCGGGAGCACTACGCCCGCGTCTGGCAGGAG
>OLXR01000891.1_pt1 | contig 10899 bp, 10 predicted proteins | sample 1673941 | NCBI WGS metagenome assembly OLXR01 (sample SAMEA103958134, study PRJEB25191) | human gut metagenome
CGATAAGCCCCAGAACACGGCATAGCCCGCCACGGCCCCGAGATACGCGCACACAGCCGCCGGCCCAAACGGCAGCACGCACACCGGCGCAAGCGCCAGCGGCACGTGCGCCGATAAAAGCCCCGCGCCCGCCAGCACAAAGCTGAAGCCGCCCGCTCCGAGCGCGTGCAGCGCCTCGCGCAGCACGGGCCGCGCCGCCAATCCCTGCGCCAGCCGCTGCCGCAGCTGCTCCGCTCCTGCTGTTCCCATCGCGCCGCCTCCTTTTGTTCCTTTGCGCAGTGTACCACCCGGAACGGGCGGAAACCCGTCGGGAAATGGCGCGGGAAACGCCGGAACGGCTCCAGCGCACGGCGGCAAAAAGAAAAGCCATCCTTTTTGCCTGTACGCTTGCGTTTGCGGGGAAAATAGCGTAGAATGGAGGAAATCTCATAAGGAGGATTCCGACTTGGGTAAGGAGACGGAATACAAGCTGGCTGTCGGCGATCTGCAGCTGCTCGACTGCATTCTGTGCAGCCGGATGGTTATGGAAAAGCTGTGCGCGCCCTATGCCTATATCCGGATGCGGACAACGTATTACGATACGGAGGACGGCTTTCTTGCGCAGCGGCGCTGGATGCTCCGCCTGCGCACGGAGGACGGCCGCAGCGTCGTCACCATGAAGACCCCCGGCGAGGGGCATACGCGCGGCGAATGGGAGGTCGAGAGTGCGTATCTCGACGAGGCGCTGCCGAAGCTGGCCGCGCTCGGCGCGCCGCAGGAGATCGCCGCCCTGCAGCCGGACGCGCTTGCGCCCATCTGCGGGGCAAGCTTCACCCGCATCACGGCGGAGCTGCGGCTGTCGGAGAACACCATCTGCATGATCTGCGGCGACGTCGGCGATCTGACCGGCGGGGGCAGGACGGCGCTTCTGTGCGAGCTGGAGCTGGAATTAAAGCAGGGAAGCGAGGAAGCGCTTTCCGCGTTCGCGCGGGCGCTTATGGACACCTATCATCTGTCCGAGCAGCCGCTCAGCAAACTGCAGCGCGCACGGGCGCTTGCAGAATAAACCGCCCATGTACCCATGCGGCAGAAAAACGAGGGAAAACGATCATGGATATCAACAAAAACGCCAATCTGAGTATGCTCTGCGATTATTACGAGCTCACCATGTACGCCTACACCAGGTACGGCATCACGTATTTTGATATTTTCTTCCGCTCCGTGCCCGACAACGGCGGCTTTGCCATCGCGGCGGGTCTGGAGCAGGCGATCGAGTACGTGCAGCAGCTTCATTTTGACGAGGACGATATTGCGTATCTGCGCAGCCGGAATATGTTCGACGAGGGCTTCCTGCAATATCTGCGCGGCTTCCGCTTCACGGGCGATATCTGGGCCGTGCCGGAGGGCACGCCGATCTTCCCGCGCGAGCCGATCATGACCGTCCGCGCGCCCGCCATTCAGGCGCAGCTCGTCGAGACGTTCCTGCTGCTGACGCTCAACCACCAGAGCCTCATCGCGACGAAGGCCAACCGCGTCGTGCGGGCCGCGAAGGGCCGCACCGTTCTGGAATTCGGCTCCCGCCGGGCGCAGGGCGTCGACGCGGCGGTCGACGGCGCGCGCGCCGCTTACATCGGCGGCTGCAAAGGCACGGCCTGCACGCTGACCGACCAGCTCTACGGCGTTCCGGCCGGCGGCACGATGGCCCATTCGTGGGTGCAGATGTTCCCGTCGGAATACGAGGCGTTCAAAGCCTACTGCGAAACGTATCCGGAGAACCCCACGCTGCTGGTCGATACGTATAATACGCTCAAATCCGGCATCCCGAACGCCATCCGCGTCTTCAATGAGGTCTTAAAGCCCCGTGGACTTACAAAATGCGGCATCCGGCTCGACTCCGGCGACATGACATATCTGACAAAAAAGGCGCGGAAGCTGCTCGACGAGGCAGGCTGGCAGAGCTGCAAAATCTCGTGCTCGAACTCGCTCGACGAGTATATTATCGAGGACATCCTCAACCAGGGCGCGCAGATCGACCTGTTCGGCGTCGGCGAACGGCTCATCACGGCCAAATCCGAGGCCGTGTTCGGCGGCGTGTACAAGCTGACGGCCATTGAGGACGAGAACGGGACTATCATCCCCAAGATCAAGATCAGCGAGAACGTGGGCAAGATCACGAACCCGCACTTCAAAAAGGTCTACCGTTTCTTCGGCAACGACACCGGCAAGGCCATCGCCGACTATCTGTGTGTCTATGATGAGACAGTCGATGACAGCCGTGATCTGGAGATTTTCGATCCGCAGGCGACGTGGAAGCGCAAGAGGGTCTATAACTTTACGGCGAAGGAGCTGCTCGTGCCGATCTTCAAAAACGGCGAGCTGGTCTACAAGCTGCCGAAGCTGGACGACATTCAGAAATACTGCGCCGAGCAGGTCGACACACTCTGGGACGAGGTCAAGCGTTTTGACAACCCGCACACCTATTACGTCGATCTGTCACAGAAGCTATGGGACATCAAGGACCGGCTGCTGCATGAGGGCGGCAGGCTCGATCGATAAAAGTATCGCATCCGCCCGGCTTGCCGGACGGATGCGCATTTATGGAGGGATACAGCATGGCCATTCGCGTGGGAATCATCGGGCGGAATTTCGTCGTTGACTGGATGCTGGCGGCGATGGAGCAGGTGCCGGAGCTGCGCCCGGCGGCGATTTATTCCAGAAACGAGGAAACCGGCAGGGAATTCGCGGAAAAATACCATCTTGACGCGGTGTTCACCGATCTGGAGGCATTTGCGGCCTCGGACGCGTTTGACGCGGCGTATATCGCAAGCCCGAACCTCTGCCACTTTGACCAGGCCATGTGCCTGCTGCGGCACGGCAAGCACGTGCTGCTGGAAAAGCCGGGCGTTCTGACCAGAAAGCAGACGGAGACGCTCGTCGAGACGGCAAACGCCAATCACGTGGTCTATCTGGAGGCCATGCGGCTGGTGTTTGACGACGCGCTGCCCATCATCCGGGACGCGCTGCCCGAGATCGGGACGCTTCGCCGCGTCACAGCGGAGTTCACGCAGTATTCCTCCCGCTACGACCGTGTTCGCGCCGGAGAGCCGCATATCAACGCCTTTGACCCCGCGCTGTGCAACGCGGCGATCCTGGACATGGGCTGTTATCCCATCCACGCGCTCATTTCCATGTTTGGCGAACCCGCGCACGTATCGGCGGAAGCCTATCATCTGGAAAGCGGGTTTGAGGCAGGCGGCATCGCGCTGCTGCGCTATGACGGCTTTGTCTGCGAGGCGATCTGGTCAAAGGTCTGCAAACAGGCCGCGCCCACCACATTCATGGGCGAGGACGGCTCGATCCTGCTCGACGATATCAACCACATCCGCCGCATCTGGCTCGTGCGCCGCAGCGGAGAGACGGTCGAGCTGCCATACCGCGAAAAGCTGCCGAACAACATGATGTACGAGCTGCGCGAATTCGCGGGCTATATCGCCTCCGGCACGCAGCCGGAAAAGCGCAACCGCGACAGCATCCTCACCGCCGCCGTCATCGAAGAAGCCCGCCGCCAGACGGGCACGACATTTGATGGGCTTTGATTTCGCCGCGCTGCGCCCGGAAGTCCGAGCAGCAGGCAGCAGCGAAAAGGGGAATCCCCTCGGCAAATCCGAATTGCATTTCTCCACGTAGCTGTAGGGGCCGACGACCCTGCCGGCCCAAAAATATTGCGAATTTGCCGTAGATTCCCGTGAAAACACAGCATCCTGCGGGCGGACAGAGTCGTCCGCCCCTACACCTGTCTCAGAAATCCTGTGCAAAATAGGAAAATAATGCTTCTTCGACAGAGTGTAACGCCCACGGCGCCGGGAGCGCCGTGGGCGTATTTTGCGCTATTATGCGTTTGCGCGGTCCATGAGAATGATCTCCACGTCGGAGGAAACGCCGCCGTGGTAGATGGTCAGTGTGATGGTCTGGCCGGCAGTGAACTGGTTCTTGACGCGGTTGAGCTGCTCCATCGTCGTGACGGAGACGCCGTTGATGGCGGTGATGATGTCGCCCTCGGAAATGCCCTTGGCGGCAGCGTCGCTGTTGCGGTAAACGCGCGTCACATAGATGCCCTGCGGCAGACGGTAATAGATGCGGTACGTCGCGGGGAGCGTCTCGCCGTCGATGCCGATGGCCGGACGGCCGGAGACATAGCCCTTTTCGATCAGCTCGTCGATGATGGGCTTGGCCGTGTCGATCGGGATGGCAAACCCGATGCCCTCGACGGTCGTGGACGAGGAATAGAAGTTGCTCATCTTCATCGTGTTGATGCCGATGACCTGCCCGTAGCAGTTGATAAGCGGCCCGCCGGAGTTGCCGTTGTTGAGCGCGGCATTCGTCTGGATGAGCGTCATCGTCACGCCGTCGACGTACACGTCGCGGTTGATGGCGGAGACGATGCCGTCGGTCATGGTGCCGCGCAGCGCCGTTCCGAGCGGATCGCCGATGGCGGCGACGCTGTCGCCGACCTGCAGAACGGACGAATCGCCGAACTCAGCGGCCTGCAGCCCTTCGGCCTCGATCTTCAGAACGGCAAGATCGCTCGTCTCGTCGCTGCCGATGACCGACGCGGTATATTCCCGGCTGTCCGCCGTCAGGACGCTCACGGCCTGCGCGCTTTCGATCACATGATGGTTCGTGATGACATATCCGTCCTCCGACATGATAATGCCGGTCCCGCTGGCCTTGCCGGACGGCGTGACGGTCACGATGGAGACGACGCTTCCGATGCACCGGCGGTAGATCTCCTGCAGGCTCAGCGCGCCCGCTTCATCGGAGGCGACGGTCGGGACGCCTGCGGGCGACTGCGTGATCGTCAGCTGCGGCAGCTCCTCGGCGGCCTGCTGCGTCTGCGCAGGCGCTTCGGCCTGAACGGACGGTTCCGTTTCCTTTGCTGTCTGCGTCTGCTCGGTTGGAGCGGTCTGCGCCGGCTGCGTGCCGACGGTCAGAAGAAAGCCGGTATCCGACCGGTTGAGCGTCACGCCGACATCGCGCACCAGATGCACCGTGCCGGTCACGGCCAGCGCCAGCAGGCCCAGGATCAAAATAGCCGTGACCCATTTTCCGGTGTGCCTGCGCCTGCGGTCCTCCATCGGCGTCGGCTGCGGCTGCCAGTTCTTTGTGGAATTGTCGTCATAGAAGCTGTTGTTGTCAAAGCTCATATCAGACACCCTCTTGCTTGGTTATGCACTTAGTATATCCCGCGGATTTGAACAGACATTGAACGATCTGTAAACCTTCCGTGCAGTCCGTCAGCGGACTGTGGGCAGCGTGAAGTTGAACTGCGTCACGCCGTTTTCGCTCGTGGCCCAGATATCGCCGCCGTGCGCGCCAACGATGGTCTTCGCGATGTAGAGGCCGAGGCCCCAGCCCTCGCGGTCAGCCGAACGGGATTTGTCGGCCTTGTGGAAGCGGTCGAACAGCAGCGGCAGCTCGTCCTTGTCGATGGTCGGGCCGGTGTTTTCGACGCTCACGCGGGCCTTGCCGCCGTCGACCTGCACCCGCAGGGCAAGCCTGCCGCCGTCGGGGCAGAATTTGATGGCGTTGTCGATCAGGTTATAGATGACCTGCGTGATGCTGTCGCGCTCGGCCCGCGTCCAGACGGGCTTGTCCGGCAGATCGACGCGCACGTCGAGATGCTTGTTATAGATCTTCTGCTCGAAGGTGATGAGCACGAAGCGCGTTTTCCGGCTCTCCTCCACGCCCATGGCCTGCAGCTTCGCGATGTCGAGCATATTGCGCACCAGCCGCGAGAGCCTGCGCACTTCGCCGGAGACGATCTGCATATAATGCTGCTGCTTTTCCGGCGGGATGGTCCCGTCGAGCATGCCGTCGATGTAGCCGCCGATGGTGGTCATGGGGGTTTTCAGCTCGTGCGAGACGTTTGCGACGAATTCCTGTCTGCGCTGCTCGGATTTTTCCAGAGAATCCGCCATGGTGTTGAAGGCGTTCGCCAGATCGACGACCTCCTCGCCGCAGCTTTCGGGGACCGTCACGCGGGTATCCAGCTCGCCGCGGCCAAAACGCCGGGCCGCGTCCGCGACCTTTGCCAGCGGCTGCGCCTGCTGGTGCGACAAAAACGTCGCTGCGGCCAGCGCCAGCACCAGCACGATGATTGCCACATAGAAAAACAGCGACGAACTGCGCTGCATAAAATCCGTGATCTGCGTCATGTCGGAGGAGATGATGACATAGCCGATCGTCTCGTCCGTATCATTGGCGACAATGGGCCTGCCCGCGATGTATCGCCGTCCGTCGTGGATGCCGGCCAGCGTCCCGACGCGGAACGTTTCGCCGCTGGCGTCAATTTCGGTGATGAGATTCGCATCGACCTGCTGGCCGATATGTTCACAGTTAAACTCGTCGCACGAGCACAGCACGACGAAGCCGTTTTCGTCGCAGACCAGTGCCTCGGCCTCGCCAACGTCGGAAAACAGGGACAGACTCAGCCGGAAGTCCCAGTTTTCCTCCAGCTCGCCCGTCGAGTCATACGCCTCGGCCAGCGAGGCGACGGCGGCCGCGTCGGCGCTGAGCGTCTCTTTTTTATCGGTTTTCAGATACCCCAGCATCAGAAACCGGAACGAAACGCCCGTAAAGATCATACAGACCAGCAGCAGCGCCGCAATGAGGGCAAACTGCCGGCTGAACGTTGTTTTCATGGTTACAGGACCTCGAATTTATATCCGACGCCCCAGACGGTCTTGAGGCTCCACTTGTCCGACACGCCCTCAAGCTTTTCGCGCAGGCGCTTGACATGGACGTCGACGGTACGGCTGTCGCCGAAATAATCAAAGCCCCAGACCTCGTCGAGCAGCTGGTTGCGCGTGAAGACACGGTTCGGGCTGGACGCGAGATGGAACAGAAGCTCCATTTCCTTGGGCGGCGTCTCGATGCGCTTGCCGTCGACGATGAGCTCGAACGAGTCAAGGTCGATAATGAGCTTGTCGAAGACCAGACGGCGGGGCTTGGTCTTGTCGTCCTCGCCGCCCGCGCGGCGCAGAACGGCCTCGACACGGGCCAAAAGCTCCTTCATTTCGAAGGGCTTGGTGAGATAGTCGTCTGCGCCCTGCTTCAGGCCCTGCACCTTGTCGTTCGTCTCGCCCTTGGCCGTGAGCATGATGACGGGGGTCTTGCTGTCCTGCCGGATGGTGCGCAGGACGCTCCAGCCGTCCATCACGGGCAGCATGATATCGAGCAGCACCAGATCTGGCCGGAGCTGCCGGAACAGATCAAGTCCCTGTCCGCCGTCGGAGGCGATGCGGGTGTTGTAGCCCTCCTTTTCGAGATACATCTGCACAAGCTCGGAGATATTCGGATCGTCTTCGACGATCAGGATCGTTTTTGCCATAGGAGAAGCGCGCTCCCTTCTGATACAATATAATGAATATTATACTGCCGCTCCCTGCGTTTGCGTGAACATTTTGTAAAATCCGGCGCGGCAGTTTTTTGGTTTCCGTTTTTGCCGGTTCTGTGATATGATAATGAAAATTCCCACACATGGAGGTCTCCCCGATGATCCGCATCCGTGATCTCTCTTTGCCGCCGGACGGCGACATGGCCCGGCTCGTACAGGCCGCTGCGCGGCAGCTGCGCATTTCTCCGAACGAGATCAAGCAGCTGGACCTGAAGAAAAAATCCGTTGACGCACGCAAAAAGAACGACGTGCGCATCATTTATACCGTCGACGTGGCCGTAAAGGGCCGGGAGGATAAAATCCTCAAAATGGCCCACAGTCCGAAGGCGTCCATTGCGCGCGACACGCTTTACAGCGTCCCGCAGCCGCAGGCGCTGCCGGACAGTCAGCCCATCATCGTGGGCTTCGGCCCGGCGGGGATGTTCGCCGCGCTGGTCCTGAGCATGGCGGGGCTTCGCCCGCTCGTGCTCGAACGCGGGCAGGACGCGAAAACGCGGCACGAGGCCGTGTCGCGCTTCTGGCAGACCGGGGAGCTTGACCCGGAGTGCAACGTGCAGTTCGGCGAGGGCGGCGCGGGCACGTTTTCAGACGGAAAGCTGAATACCGGCGTCAAGAACGAGCGCATCGGCTGGATTCTGGAGCAGTTCGCCGAGGCCGGAGCCAGCGCGGATATTCTGTACGACGCAAAGCCCCACATCGGCACGGACGAGCTGGTCACGGTCGTGCAGAACCTGCGGGAGAAAATCCTGCACTACGGCGGCGAGATCCGCTTCGGCGCACGGCTGACCGGCATCGAAGCCGAAAACGGCCGCATCACAGCCGTCCGCGTACAGAGCGCAGACAGCGAGACGGTGCTTCCGGCCTCCCGCGTCCTGCTTGCCATCGGGCACAGCGCCCGCGATACGTTTGAGGCACTGCACAGCGCCGGGGTACCGATGGAGCCGAAGCCGTTTTCCATGGGCGTGCGCATCGAGCACCCGCAGCGGCAGATCAATGAGAACCAGTATGGCCCGTTTGCAGACGCGCCGGGGCTTGGCGCGGCGGATTACAAGCTGAACGTGCAGCTGCCAAGCGGCGGCTCGGCCTATACCTTCTGTATGTGCCCCGGCGGGTACGTGGTTGCAGCCGCGTCGGAGCCGGGCGGCGTCGTGACGAACGGGATGTCCGACCATGCGCGTGATGGCAAAAACGCGAATGCGGCCCTGCTCGTCACTCTGAACCCCGCCGATTTCCCGGACAGCTCCCCGCTCGGCGGGATGTACTGGCAGCGGCAGATCGAACAGGCGGCCTTCCGCGCGGGCGGAAGCAATTACCGCGCGCCTGCGCAGCTTGTCGGCGATTTCCTGAAAAAGCAGCCCTCGCAGGCGCTGGGCGCCGTCCAGCCGGCCTACCGGCCCGGCGTGACGCTCTGCGAGCTGCACGAGGTCCTGCCGGAGCGCATCACTTCCGTGCTCGAACAGGCGCTGCCGGAGTTGGACAAGCGCCTGCACGGCTTCGCCCGGCCCGACGCCGTCCTGACCGCGCCGGAGACGCGCAGCTCGTCCCCCGTGCGCATCCTGCGCGATGAGACGCGGCAGTCAAGTCTGCGCGGCCTGTATCCCTGCGGAGAGGGCGCGGGCTACGCCGGCGGCATCACCTCCGCCGCGCTGGACGGAATGCTGACGGCGGAAGCGATCATCAACGAATTGAGCAATCTGAAAGGATGAAGCATATGGCACAGATCATTCCCTTTCCCGCAGACGCGGAGGAACCGGAACTGGAGGCCCTTTCCCGTGAAGCGCTTCTGGCGCTTGCGCAGGAGCTGCGCGAAAAGCTCGCGGAGCTGGATGCCCGCGAGCCGGAGGATATGATGAGCAAGGCCTACGAGCGCTGGGGCGAACGCCACGAAGCGCTTGAGGACGAGCTGGACGATCTGCTGGATCTGCTGGACGGGCAGTGAATGCTTTCTGAGGCGGAAGCACCGTAAAAAGGGGCTGTCTCAAGCTTCGCGGGAAAGATTTGGAAGAACTGCAGGCGCTTCAGCCGGTAATTCGGTTCCCGTTTTTATCAAAATTCTTCCGCAGGGCGTGCTCGGTCGGGATGATCACGCAGATCATCGGAACGATCTGGACAAACACAATGATCACGCCAGTCATGCCGATCGTTTCCGTGCCGCGGTTTATCACGAACAGCATCGGGAGCACGGACAGCGGCAGCAGGATCAGTCCGCAGATGAACCAGTACCGCCCGCAGACACGGTGAGCAAGCTGCCATGTTTCCTGATTTTTCATGGACATCGTCGTCCGGTAGCCGAACGTCGCGTTGATATCCCTGGGCGGCCTTTTGAAAAAGCTCCGCCCGAAGCCGATCATCACGGCCGGGATCATCAGTGTAAACAGCAGCATCATACACCAGAATACCATAGCCATTCCTCCCAAGTTCAAATAAATCGGTTACGCTTCTCCGCTGCTTTGCAGCTTTTCGGCCTGATCTGCGGTGACGAGGGCGTCGATGAGCTCGTCCAAAGCGCCGTCCATGATCGAGTCGATTTTATAGAGTGTCAGGCCGATGCGGTGGTCGGTGACGCGGCCCTGCGGGAAATTGTAGGTGCGGATGCGCTCATTGCGCATACCGGTGCCGACCTGGCTGCGGCGCTCGGAGGTGACGGCGGATTCGATGCGCTCCTGCTCGATCTGATAGAGCTTGGAGGCCAGCATCTGCATACACTTTTCGCGGTTCTGCACCTGGCTGCGCTCCTCCTGACAGGCCACGACGATGCCGGACGGCTTGTGGATGAGGCGCACGGCGGAGCTGGTCTTGTTGATATGCTGCCCGCCTGCGCCGGACGAACGGTAGACCTGCATCTCGATATCCTCGGGCCGGATATCGACCTCGGCCTGCTCCATTTCCGGCGTGCCGTAGATCTTGGTCTCGTAGGTACCGATCTGGCCGCCCGAGCGTTCCACGGCGATGCACAGGGGCTTCGCCGCGCCCTTCTGGTAATTTTTGAAGAACAGGCCCAGGGGCACAAAGCCCTTGTCCAGCTCCGGCACGTTTTTGACGGGGATGTCCACATTCAGGAAATTCATGCGCGCACACTCCTTTTTTGTTGAAAGGCCCGCGTCAAACAGCGCCGGGCCGCGATTGTTTGCTTTCATTTTAACACAGACGCGCGCGGTTTTCTTGCGCTTGCCGTATTCGTTTTTTGCACTTTCAGTTTCGTTTGGCCCACAGCTTCTTTTTTGTGCAAAAATGTGCCATAATAAAAACAGGGAAATGCGCCCCGCGTCTTGACGGAAAAATTTTTCGCATTATAATGAAAACTATTATCAATAATGATTTCAGGGAGGCCCATCTATGGATTATCATGCATTCGATAAACTCAGCTACGGGCTGTACATCGTCTCCTCCGAAGCCGGCGGAAAAGCGGCGGGCTGCATCGTCAACACACTGGGGCAGGTGACCGTTTCCCCGGTGCAGGTGGC
>OLXR01000894.1_pt1 | contig 10887 bp, 7 predicted proteins | sample 1673941 | NCBI WGS metagenome assembly OLXR01 (sample SAMEA103958134, study PRJEB25191) | human gut metagenome
TATGGTATGTTCAAGCAGCAGATTTCAGACGGCTTCCAGATTGAGGTGCCTGACAACTGGCTCAAGGACGGATATCCATTCGAGCTTCGTCGTCCGGAGTACTGCTATGAGGTCAAGTTTGGAGGATATGTGCAGGAGAGCACAGATGAAAACGGAGAGCTTCATTTCGAGCAGAAGGACTATCAGTCGGTGCTTGCAGTGCCTTATGATATGCCTATAGTCGGTTATGACAACAATGTGGTTAATTCTCTCATGATATGGGATGCAGAGCCAAAAAACGGCTTCTCGCTCGAGTCCTTTGACCAGGGTGACTACGACAAGGCAGTGGAGCAGGAAAATCTTGCAAGAAACCTTGTTGAGGTGCTCTATCCAAACGATAACCATGTAAAGGGCAAGGAGCTTCGCTTAAAGCAGCAGTATTTCTTTGTATCAGCAAGCATCCAGCGTGCACTTGCAAGGTTTAAAAAGCATCACAGCGATTTAAAAGATCTCCCAAATAAAGCTGTTTTCCAGATGAACGATACTCACCCTACAGTTGCAGTCGCAGAGCTTATGAGAATCCTTGTGGACGAGGAGCATCTGTCATGGGATGATGCATGGGATATCACTACAAGATGTGTAGCCTACACTAACCATACAATCATGGCTGAGGCGCTTGAGAAGTGGCCAATTGAGATATTCCAGAGACTGCTTCCTCGTGTATACCAGATTGTTGACGAGATAAACAGAAGATTTGTGATTCAGATTAACGAGAGATATCCTGGCAATGAGGACAAGGTAAGAAAGATGGCTATCCTCTATGACGGACAGGTCAAGATGGCAAATATGGCTATCGTTGCAGGCTATTCTGTAAACGGTGTTGCAAAGCTTCACACAGAGATACTTAAGAATCAGGAGCTTCATGATTTCTATGAGATGTTCCCTGAGAAGTTCAATAACAAGACAAACGGAATCACACAGCGTAGATTCTTAGCACATGCAAATCCACTCCTTGCAGACTGGGCAACAAAAAAGGTAGGAACCGGCTGGATTACAGATCTTACAAAGCTTTCAAAGCTCAATGCTTATGCGGACAGCCCTGTTGCACAGCAGGAGTTTGCTGAGATTAAGAGAGCAAACAAGGTGCGTTTAGCAAAGTATATAAAGGAGCACAATGGTATTGATGTAAATCCGGATTCTATCTTTGATGTGCAGGTTAAGAGACTTCACGAGTACAAGAGACAGCTCATGAACATCCTTCATGTGATGTATCTGTACAACAAGATTAAGGAAAATCCGTCTATGGATTTCTATCCTAGAACATTTATTTTTGGAGCAAAGGCAGCAGCAGGCTACAGAAATGCAAAGAAAACAATAAAGCTTATCAACAGTGTGGCTGATGTGATAAATAACGATGCTTCTATTGGCGGCAAGCTCAAGGTAGTATTTATCGAGGATTACAAGGTATCCAATGCCGAGATTATTTTTGCGGCAGCAGATGTCAGCGAGCAGATTTCCACAGCGAGCAAGGAGGCATCCGGAACAGGAAACATGAAGTTTATGCTCAATGGAGCGCTCACTATCGGAACTATGGATGGTGCCAATGTCGAGATGTTCGATGAGGTAGGGGCTGACAACATGTTTATCTTTGGAATCCTGTTGATATATATAATAACGATGCCGAGCTAAGAAAGGTAGTAAACCAGCTCGTAGACGGCACATACTCACCAAATGACCATGAGCTTTTCAGGGAGCTTTACAACTCACTGCTCAATCCACAGCAGGGACTGGTGGCTGACCGCTACTTTATCCTCGCAGACTTCCGCTCATATGCAAATGCGCAGCAGAAGATTAATGATTATTACAAGAACAAGAGCGCATGGAGAAAGAGTGCACTGCTCAATATCGCACATGTAGGAAAGTTTTCTTCAGACAGAACAATCCAGGAATATGTGGACGATATCTGGCATCTTGACAGGATTACCGTAAATATGGCAGGAGTATAGGATTTTGGAAAAAGTTATCGCAAAGTCTGGTATCAGTGGAAGCACGCTTAAGCTTATAGCCATTTTTACCATGCTCATAGACCATACTGCGGCAACGGTTATTCTTCAGATGATAAATAACGGGATAGGTGGGCAAACGCTTATTGATATCTACTGGGTCATGCGTTCTATAGGGCGCATGGCCTTTCCTGTTTTCTGCTTCCTGCTTGTGGAGGGGTTCAAATATACACACAGCAGGGAAAAATATGCTGCGAGGATGTTTATATTCGCGCTTATCTCTGAGATACCGTTTGACCTTGCAATAAACAATACAGTGCTGGAATTTAAGAGCAACAATGTGTTTTTTACACTGCTTTTAGGCTTGCTTGCCATCACAGTGCTTGATTGGCTTAAGTCGGTCGATAAAATAGAAAAGGCATCCTCTGCAGTCAAGTGGTTTTTTGTCACACTGATCAGGTGTATAGTAATGGTATCAGTGGTGCTTGTTATGATGATTATTGCAGAGTTTGTGCTTTGCTGTGATTATGGTGCGGCGGGTGTAGGGTGTATTGTCATGATGTACCTGCTTTCTTCAAACCGAGAAGTTGCATTTGCCGTGGCAGTCATACTGCTTGGACTTTTCTCAGGTACCATAGAGTTTTTTGCACTTTTTACGCTTCGCTATTACAATGGAAAAAGAGGCATTTCACTAAAATATGTCTTTTACGCCTTTTACCCGGTGCATCTTTTTGTACTGTATCTGATATGCAGGCTTGCTATGGCTGCTGCTGTTCACACCTGACAGAGTTACAGACGTACGCCGCGTCGAAAGTGTGCAGCTGGCGAATGTACACAAACCTTGAGCCGAAAACGACACCGACAAATTAACGCAATTCTTACGAATTGTTCTGCCAAAGTACCCGCCGGGTGGCATAACCCATGAAGGGCGGGCGGCGATACAAAAATAAAGAAAGAGGAATCCAAATGTCATTTTGTCATCTTCACACCCATACCGAGTACAGCCTGCTCGATGGGTCAAACAAGATAAAAGAATATGTAAAGCGCGTCAAGGAGCTTGGCATGAACTCTGCCGCAATCACAGACCATGGCAATATGTTCGGAATAAAGGAATTAACCGACTATGTCAACAAGAAAAACAAAGATGTTGACGGCGAGATAAAAAATCTGAAGAAAACAATTGAAGAACTGAAGTCGGCGGATGCCGTTGACCAGGAGGCTTTGTCGAAGGCGGAAACGGCACTTAAGGAAGCTGAAAGTAAAATTTTCACGCCAATTATCGGCTGCGAAATGTATGTGGCTGATAATGATATGACCGACAGAAGCAACAAAAAAGATATTGGCCGACACTTAATTGTGCTTGCGAAAAACCAACACGGATATCATAATCTTATAAAACTTGTGTCAAATGCCTGGACGGATGGTTATTATTATCATCCGCGAACGGATAAGAAGCAGCTGGAAAAATATCACGAGGATTTGATTGTCTGCTCGGCGTGCTTGGGAGGCGAGGTGCCGAAATTGATTACGGCAGGGCATATAGAAGAGGCGGAGAAGTCTATATTGTGGTTTAAGAAAGTGTTCGGAGAAGATTATTATCTTGAGCTGCAAAGACACAAAGCAACTGTTGCCCGTGCCAACCAAGAGGCTTATCCACTGCAACAGGAGGTGAATAAGGTGTTGATAGAAATGTCGAAGAAGCACAACATAAAATTGGTGTGTACAAACGATGTGCATTTTGTCAATGAAGAAGATGCGGAAGCTCATGACCGGTTGATTTGTGTGTCGACCGGAACATTCCTCGACGACGACAAGCGAATGCTTTACACAAAGCAGGAGTGGATGAAGACGCAGGAGGAAATGAATGAACTGTTTGCCGATGTCCCGGAGGCTTTGTCCAATACACAGGAGGTGCTGGGCAAAGTGGAGCGATATTCGATAGAGCATGGCCCTATTTTGCCGAATTTCCCATTACCTGAAGGCTTTACGGACAATAATGACTATTTGCGCCATCTGGTGCTTGTAGGAGCGGAAAAACGTTGGGGAAAAAACTTGACAGATGAGCAAAAGGAGCGAATAGATTTTGAGTTGGACACAATTAAAAATATGGGATTCCCAGGATATTTTTTGATTGTGCAGGACTTTATCGGCGCAGCCCGTGAGATAGGCGTATCGGTGGGACCGGGACGTGGCTCTGCTGCCGGTTCCGCGGTGGCGTATTGTCTTGGAATCACTCAGATAGACCCGATAAAATACGACTTGCTGTTTGAGCGTTTCTTGAATCCCGACCGTATATCATTGCCTGATATCGATATTGATTTCGATGATGACGGTCGTGCGGATGTGCTACGCTATGTGACGGAAAAATACGGTGCTGAGAAAGTGGCGCATATCATCACTTATGGCACTATGGCGGCAAAATCGGCGATAAAGGATGTTGCCCGTGTTTCAAGGCTACCTCTCTCGGAAAGTGACAGGCTTACAAAGATGATACCGGACAAGCTGCCTGAAGTTGATGGAAAGGCTCCTAAAATAAATCTGAAGAATTGCTATCAGTATGTGCCTGAATTGCAACACGAATTGAATTATGGCGAACCGATTGTCCGTGAGACGTTGAAATATGCACTTGCTCTTGAGGGAAACGTCAGAAATACGGGCGTGCATGCTTGCGGTGTGATTATTGGCCGTGATGATATAACAGACTGGGTGCCTGTTGCAACGGCGACCGACAAGGATGGTGAAAAGGTGCTTGTCACCCAGTATGAAGGTTCGGTAATTGAGTCGACAGGATTGATCAAGATGGACTTCCTCGGCTTGAAAACGTTATCGATTATAAAGGAAGCGTTGCTCAACATCAAGGAACGTTGGGGAAAAGATGTGGATATTGACCACATTCCGCTGGACGATCCTAAAACGTATGAGCTCTATTGCGAAGGACGGACTACGGGTACATTCCAGTTTGAATCCACGGGAATGCAGAAGTATCTTAGAGAGTTGCATCCGTCTACGTTTGAAGACTTGATTGCCATGAACGCCCTCTATCGACCGGGGCCAATGGACTACATACCGCAGTTTATTGCCAGAAAGAAAGGTATTGAGCCGATTGAGTATGACATCCCAGTCATGGAAAAGTATCTGAAGGATACATATGGAGTTACAGTATATCAGGAGCAAGTCATGCTGTTGTCGCGTTTGTTGGCTAATTTCACGCGCGGTCAGTCGGATGGTCTTCGCAAGGCAATGGGTAAGAAGATTTTCGCTAAGCTGGCGGAGTTGAAACCATTGTTTATCAATGGAGGAAAGTCGAATGGCTATGATGAGAAAGTGCTCGAAAAGATTTGGTCAGATTGGGAAAAGTTTGCATCGTATGCCTTCAACAAGAGCCATGCCACATGTTATAGTTGGGTGGCTTTCCAAACAGCATATCTTAAAGCAAACTATCCACCGGAATATATGGCGGCAGTGCTCAGCCGTAACTTGAATGACATCACAAAGATGACCAAGTTTATGGATGAGTGCAAGGCAATGAAGGTGAAGGTCAAAGGGCCGGATGTGAATGAAAGTCGCGCCAAGTTCAGTGTAAATAAGGTAGGTGAGATAAGATTCGGTCTTGCGGGAATCAAGGGCGTTGGTTTGAATGCTGTGCAGGCAATCCTTGACGAACGTGATGCAAGGGGAGAATACAAGTCTATTTTTGACCTTGTGGAACGCATAAATCTGAGTATGTGCAACAGGAAGGTGCTTGACAATCTGGCTCTTTCCGGCGCGTTTGACTGCTTTGAAGGTGTGCGTAGGGAAGACTTTAAGGCCGACGACTTCAATCCCTCATTCAGCGAGGCGCTTATTAGATATGGTCAGATGTATCAAATGAGTAAAGCTACTCAAGAGTCGTCTTTGTTTGGCGAGGCGGAAACTATTGACACGGCAAAGCCTGAAATGCCAGGGCGTCCGTTGTGGCCTGACATTGAACGGTTGAACTACGAAAAAGACTTGGTGGGAATGTATCTATCCGCGCACCCGCTGGATAAATATTATCTTGAACTGACATTTGGTTGCAGTGTCCGTGCAAAGGATTTCGGCACTGAAGACAAAACGTCAGAAAAAGAATATACAATAGGCGGACTTGTGGTGGAGGCTAAAAGTTTGACGTCAAGGACTGGCTCGCAGTTCGGGATAATTAAGATTGAGGACTATACGGGGTCTGCTGAAATACGGCTTTTCGGACAGGATTATATCAATTACAATAAGTATGGAATAAAGGGCAATGCGATAATTGTCACTTACACATATAAAAAAGGAAAGTATAACGATAAGGTGTATATGACAATCAGCGGCATTCAATCCTTGGAAGAAGTGCAAGGTACGGCCATCAGCGGCATAACATTGGATGTTGCAGAGAAAGACTTGGAGGGACAGGCGTTTATGACGTTGCTCGATGAGAACATCGCGAACGATGGAGAGTGTGCTAAGCCATTCAGTGTCAATTTGATGAATGAGAAGCAGAGCTTGCCATTCACTATGATATCCGGACGGCGTCTGAACCTTACTAAAAATTTGATTTTGCAATTGGAAGACCTTGGTATAAAATATACGGTAAACAAATAAACAAACATATAGATATGGCAAAAGAATTTACAGACAGTGAAATGGACAATTTATTGGCGCAGGAAAGCCTGATTGTGATTGACTTTTGGGCAGAATGGTGTGGTCCATGCAAGAAGTTGTCGCCAGTAATTGATGAGTTGGCAGAAGAATACGATGGCGTTGTAGACATTCGCAAATGCGATGTTGAGGAAAATGTGGAAGTGGCAAGCAAATTCGGTGTCATGGCCATCCCTACAATTGTATTGGTCAAGGGTGGTAAAGAGATAACACGTCGTACGGGAACGATTAAGAAAGATCAATTAAAGTCACTGATTGAAGAGAATAAGTGATTGTAGAATTGGATTGAAACAACGAGGCGTGGTTGCATTGTCGCAGCCACGCCTCGTTGTTGATAGTGTGTGCATTATAGGGGCTATCTATCCACCGAAATTGTCGTAAAGGATGCTTTCCGGATCGACACCGAGACTGTCGAGCATTTTTACGACAGCCGCACTCATCGGACCAGGACCACACATGTAGTATTCTATGTCTTCTGGAGCATCGTGGTTTTTCAAGTATGTCTCATACATCACTTGGTGTACAAATCCCGCAGTGTATTTAACTCCGGCAGCATCAGCCGCAGGGTCCGGACGGTCAAGAGCCAAATGGAAACTGAAATTCGGGAATTCCTTCTCAAGCTCAAGAAAATCATGCAGGTAGAACACTTCGTTAAGCGCACGCGCGCCATAGAAGAATGACATCTTTCGGTCGCGGGTGTTGAGAGTGCGTGTCATGTGCATTATTTGGGCGCGGAGAGGAGCCATGCCGGCTCCACCACCAACCCAAATCATTTCCTTCTTCGAGTTGAAATGAGGATGGAAATCGCCATAAGGACCGCTCATAAGCACTTTGTCGCCAGGTTTAAGCGTGAATATGTAGGATGATGCAATGCCAGGCATAACGTCTTGGAAACCCACTTGTGGCTTCGGTTTAAACGGAGGAGTGGCAATGCGGACGGTGAGCATGATGCGGTCGCCTTCCGCAGGATAGTTGGCCATGGAATAAGCTCTGACTGTTTCTTCATCATTCCTGCACTTAAGTCCAAATAATCCGAATTTTTGCCATGCCGGCAGATATTCATCACCGATGAGGCTCTTGTCGATGTCTTTGTCGTAGTCCATCGAATACTTAGGAATCTTGATTTGTGCGTAAGAGCCGGGCAAGAAATCCATATGCTCGCCTTTTGGCAAGGCGACGATGAATTCTTTGATAAATGTGGCGACATTCTTGTTGGATATTACCTCACATTCCCATTCCTTGACACCGAGTACAGATTCGGGGACAATGAGTTTCATATCGTTTTTGACCTTCACTTGACAGCCAAGATGCCAATTGTCCATCAATTCCTTGCGGGAAAAATGCACTTTCTCAGTAGGCAGAGCTTCGCCTCCTCCTTCGGGAATACGTACACGGCATTGTCCGCAGCTGCCACCTCCGCCACATGCTGAAGGGAGGTAGATTTTCTGATTTGCCAAAGTTGACAACAAAGAATCGCCCGTTGGCACTTCAACATCCGTTTTGTCGTTTATCGTGATTTTCACATTGCCGGATGGGACAAGATATTTTTTTGCAATAAGCAGCACAACCACAAGTATGATTGTCACCGCAAAAAACAGGATGGTGCTTGCAAGTATTGTTATGTCTGAAAGTATCATTGTATTTAAAGTTTAATTCCGAGAAAACTCATAAACGCTATGCCCATAAGCCCAGTAATTATAAATGTGATGCCTATGCCTTTTAGAGGAGCGGGGACGTTGGAGTATGACAGACGCTCGCGTATGGCGGCGAGGCAAACGATTGCCAACAGCCATCCGATGCCCGATCCTAAGCCGTAGATTGTGGCAGTGCCGACAGATCCGAAGTCTTTTTGTTGCATAAACAGCGAACAACCCAAGATTGCGCAGTTTACGGCAATCAGAGGAAGAAAGATTCCCAGAGATGCATATAGCGATGGGGAGAATTTTTCTACAGCCATTTCTACCAATTGTGTCATGGAGGCTATAACTGCGATGAACAGAATCAAGCTTAAGAAGCTAAGGTCGACTGTCGCAAATTCTGGGCTTAGCCAAGTAAGCGCGCCTGGACGCAGAAAGTGCATCTCAAGCATATAGTCGATAGGGAGAGTTATTACAAGCATGAATGTCACAGCTATGCCGAGACCAAAAGCCGTTTTTACGTTTTTGGAAACAGCAAGATATGAGCACATTCCAAGAAAGTATGCGAAAATCATATTGTCGATAAACACCGACCGTATAAACAAATTTAAATTTTCCATAGTGGTTTTTATCAGAGATGATTAATTCTTTTCTTGCAGGTCTTTGTTCTTGGAACGATGAACCCAGATGATGCAGGCAACAGTTATAAGAGCCATCGGTGGCAGAATCATAAGTCCGTTGTTTTGATATCCGGCATCGTAAAGAGCCTGTGGGATAATTTGGCAACCGAGCAACGTTCCCGACCCGAGCAATTCGCGAACAGCCGCAACGATTATCAGAATGATGGCATAGCCAATGCCATTGCCGACACCATCGAGAAAGGCCGGCCACGGCTTGTTGCTGAGAGCGAATGCCTCAAGACGCCCCATCAGGATGCAGTTCGTGATTATAAGACCAATGAATACCGATAATTGCTTGCTTACTTCGTAGTTGTATGCTTTTAGGAATTGGTCGACTATGATGACCAAAGCCGCAACGACCACCAGCTGGACGATAATTCGGATGCTGTTGGGAATAGTGTTGCGGATAAGTGATATTATCACATTTGAAAATGCAGTTACTGCTGTCACGGAAATTCCCATGACGATTGCAGGCTCGAGTTTTGCAGTGACAGCCAAGCAAGAGCATATGCCCAGGACTTGTACGATTACGGGATTGTCTTTTGACAGAGGATTGAACAATGCCGCTTTATTTTTTTTATTCAAAATAGCCATTTTGATTATTTGTTGTTTTGTTGGATTCCGTTGAAAAATGCTTGATAGCAAGACAGACAAGATTTCAGCATCGACTGAACGCCTTTGCTGGTAATTGTGCCTCCGGAAATGCCGTCGACATAGTCGCTTCCGTCAGTTGGCGCATTCCCGTTTTTAATCACAGAGATAGACTTGAACTCCCCGCCTTTATACAGATGTTTGCCATTGAATTGGTCGGCAAATGCCGGTTTGGCAATTTCTGCGCCCAAGCCAGGGGTCTCTCCCTGATGAGAGAAATAAGCGCCATAGATTGTGCTGCCGTCAGACTCGACTGCGATATATCCCCATATCGGACCCCATAAACCAGCGCCATATACAGGAATTATATATTTGATCGAATTGTCGATGTTGCAGACAAACACAGGCAATTGCCGCTCGTTTTCAGCTTTTTTTATCTCGCTTGCCACAGAAATGTCGAAAGCCTCGCCGCTCAGTTTCTCACCATTGTCGTTTACGATATATGAATCAACGACATACTTGTTGTATAAGTCGATGGCGTTATCTGTTGTGGATGTTATGCGGATTGAGCTGAGCATCTGCTGCATCTTGTCGATTCTGATGTTGTCGCTTTGCTTTGGTTTCAACGCAAGGGCTACCCATGCCAGCACTGCGCCCACAATGCAGACGAGTGCGGAGATGTAGATGATGGTGTATGTGTTACTTTGCTTGTTCATAATTATTTGATTGTTTGGCACGGCGCAGTCTGCGACGTATGTTGGATTCAACAACACAATAGTCAATTAATGGTGCGAAAGCGTTCATCAAAAGTACTGCAAGCATCGCACCTTCTGGATATCCGGAATTGTATACACGGATAAGGATTGCCATCACACCAACCAGGAAGCCGTAGATATACTTTCCGGTGTTGGTGTGTGCCGCTGTTACAGGGTCGGTCGCCATAAACACGGCAGCAAAGGCAAATCCGCCCAAGCATATTTGTTCAACAGGATTAAGCATTGAGCCAGGGTAGGTCTCAGAAGGGAAGGAGTGTGCGATGAATCCCATCACCAGTCCGCCGGCAAAAACTGACAGCATTATGCGCCAGCTTGCCACTCCCGATATGAGCAGAACAATTCCGCCAAGAATAATGAACAATGTGGATGTTTCACCCACAGAGCCTGGAATCAGGCCAAGGAACATATCCCAAAGAGAAATGTCGCCGCCAGTAATTCCTGTCAGATGTAAAGAGTTGCCTGCGTTGATGGCAATTTGTCCCAATGGCGTCGCTCCGGAGAAAGAACTGACGACAGTCCCGTTGCCCAATCCGCATATGGAGTGATTCGCAACGAAAAC